>OHIN01001487.1_pt1 | contig 12078 bp, 9 predicted proteins | sample 1568261 | NCBI WGS metagenome assembly OHIN01 (sample SAMEA3879578, study PRJEB24766) | human gut metagenome | biome: human-associated habitat; feature: feces | place: USA | collected 1985/1987
CATTGTGCAGATGGGGCGCTGCAGGTGTATTCTGAAGAAAAACGATTGAAACGAGGATTTATGCTGACATTCAAAAATATTACGGTACGGGACGCGGCCATGCTACGGCGCTATTATGAAAACTGCGATTACGCGCTATGCGAATACTCCGCCGGTGTCAAGCTCATGTGGCGGAGCGCGCTGCGTTATGCCTGGGCGGAGGCGGCAGGCTGCCTGATCATCCGGTGTGAAAGTGAGGGACGGGTGTCCTTCGATTATCCGGTGGCCGGACCGGAGGGGGATGAGGACGCGGCTCTGTCCGCCATTGAAGCCTACTGCATGGAAACGGGTATTCAGCCGGAGATCTCCATCGTGCCGGAGGAAAAAGCCCCTGTACTGCTATCCCGGTATCCTTATGTGCGGGTGAGCAACATCCGTACCTGGCGGGACTACCTGTACTACAAGGAGGACCTCCAGCTCTTCGCCGGGCGGCGATACTCCGGCCAGCGGAATCACATCAAAAAGTTCTACGCCCAATGGCCCAATGCGGAATTCCGTCCCCTCAGCGTCAAAGAGGACGCCGAGGCCATTGAGCAGTTCTGGATCGATTTCAAAGCGGAATTTCCCAAGGACAGCGGCAGCAAGGCCATGGCGGAGCTGGAACTCTCCAAAAAGATGATGGCCATGCCGGACAAGCCCTGGCTCCTGCGGGGCGGCATGTTCGACGGAGAAAAGCTGATCGCCCTGTCTCTCTGCGAAAAATGCGGCGAGACCCTCATCATCCACATTGAAAAGGCCCTCTATTCCTATGCCGGCGCATATCCCGCCATGGTACAGGCGGAGGTGGCCGCCTTTGGTGACGGCTGTGCCTATGTGAACCGGGAGGATGACGCCGGGGACCGGGGTTTGCGGACCTCCAAGCTGCAATACGGCCCCGCCAAGCTGGCTCCCAAGTATCATTTCCTGCCTCAGAACGAGCTGCTGCGGCACGTTTCCGCGATCCCGGAACTGAAAACCGAACGGCTGACCCTCTCCGCCATCACGGAGGCGGACATCCCCGCCTATAACGCTCTGGTACTGGACCAGGATCGCAACCGCTGGTGGGGCTATGACGATGTGGGCGGTCTGGGCGCGCCTGTGACAGAGCGCAGCTTTTATGACGTGGCCCGCCGGGATTTTGAAAATCGGATGGCGGTAAACTTCGCCGTGCGGTTGAATGGAACGCTCATCGGTGAGGCGGTGCTCTATAACTTTGACTACCGGGGCAGCGCGGAGTTGGGCTGCCGGATCGATAAGGCCTATGCCGGAAACGGCTACGGCACCGAAGCTTTCCGGTGTGCTGCGGAATGGGGTCTGTATCAGGTGAATCTGAGCCGGGTCGTAGCAAAGTGCTACAAGGAAAATGAGGCGTCCTACAAGATGCTTTCCGCCTGTATGCGGCGGAACGGCGAGGACGAGACCTTCTTCTATTTTGAAAAGCTGGTCTGACCGGCCAACATGCTCAATGCCATCAAAAAGGTCCCTGCGTACTATGTACACAGGGACTCAGCGTGTCGAAAAAGTCTTTTCTCCCCGCTGAGCAAGTTTTCAGAACTTTATAAAAGTTCTGAAAACTTAGGATTTCAATGGCGCAGGAAACCCCTCTTAGGTTTCCCGCACACACCCTTTACCCGCAAGGGGTATGCAGCATCCGTAAAGCGGCACAGCCGCTAACGGCTGCCCTACCTTACCGTCGCGGAGAATTTACCACTTTATCGACAGTTTCGTTCCTGTCTTGTCTTGTTTCATTCTGCTGAAAAAATGATTTTTTTCGACTTGAAAACAGCCAAAACCCGCCGGAATAACCGCGGCCGGATTCTGGCGGGCGTCCCTCGGTGGGACAGGAACTGAGAACACTATGAAGCTAAATCGCAAAGGTTTTACATTGCTGGAGATGCTGATCGTTATCGCGATCGTTGCCGTGCTGATCTCCGTCGCGGTCCCGGTGCTTTCCTCGCAGTTGGAAAGGAGCCGGGAGGCGGTGGATCTGGCCAACGTGCGCTCCGCCTATGCGCAGGTCTCCACGGAGGCCCTGCTTGGAAATACCCATGTCACCGTCACGGTCAATCTGAAGCAGAAGCAGGCCGGGTGGCAGTCGGTGGACCCCGTGAACATCGGCGGCATCGTCCATTCCAAAAGCGTCGGTGACACGGATAACTGGCAGGGTGATGCCGCGCCGGACGGGACCTGCAAGGTCACCTATGATGAGACCCACGGTGTGGTGCTCACATGGAGCGGAACGGCAGCGCCGATCAAGCCCAACAGTTTGCCTGATACCAGTGTAACCGGTTTTTTTGTGATGTGCTATATAAAACCGATTTTTGGAAGAACGGTGAGGTAAAAAAGTATAATTTTGAGTTTGACTCCCGCTGTCCGGACTCAATCTACATCCCGCAGATCAAAAAAGCACTCGAAGAAAGCACGAGCAACAGCCTTCTGCAGCAGAAGGATTGCACCTGGGCTTTTTTAGGGGACGGGCATGAAGGACAGGAGGCGGACCGCTATCTTTTCTGGACCTCTCTTGACACGAGTAAGGTCGGCGCCAGAAAGCAGATCCCCGTGCTCATCCAGACCGGTGATGGGAGATACTATGTCTCCGAAACTACAACCGGAGTACGAATAAAAAATGGCGGGACGCATAATGGAGACACATACATTGCGGTGTCGGATCACCTCAACTATAATCAGTATAAAGCGGTCCTGAGGAACGGCAAGGAATACAACTCCTTGGAAGAAGCCTACAAAGCCTATGTAACGGCTCTGGCTGATTCCAAATATAACGGCGTCCGTGACACACAGGCTTCTGCGCCGTAAGTGGTACCACGACTTCAGCCCTTGCATCCCAGTCAAATCAAGATATAAAAGCACTTGCGCATAGAGGCAGGTGCTTTTATGGAATCGTCAGGTTTCCCTGTCATTCAACCATTCGCTTGCCTTTTCCTGATTTTCCCTGCTTCTATTATGTACCGTACATCGATGTACGGTACAAGAATTTTTTCGTTTCAAGGGAAATTTTTTTCAAAATGTAGGAAATAGGCGTTTCCTGTTGGTTAAATCGCCAAAACTCTCCTTCGCTCTCTCCTGCGGCCGCTGCCGCCCGGGTCTGACCGGCATTTTCCGCCGCTATCCCCTGTTTTCCGGACGATCCCGCTAAAAAATGCCCAGGAACGTTACGTTCCTGGGCTTTGTCTATGTAGGCTTTTACGCTGATTTAAAAGGTGATGACCTCTTTGTCCGTTTCAAACTGGGCAGGCTCACCGTTTTTGATGCTGCGGATGGTATCCAGCATCTGATTGTTGTGCTCCTCCGCCTTGGGGTCGTTGTTCCAGGTGTTCTCGTACTTGAAGATCACATGGGAGATGGAACGGCCCTTCTTATGCTTGCGGAAGGAGACCTTCAGGTTCGTATACTGGTTGATAAAGCCCAGATTGACCTCGATGACGTTACGCACAAAGTCACCGGCGCTCTTGTACTTATCGTTGCAGTCGAAGAAATCCCGCAGGTAGTCGATGGCCAGCACGATCTCGTCCGGGTCGGTGGAGATATCCGGGAAGGCCGGGGTGTTCTCCCCCTTGATGATGATATTCACCCAGCTGGTCAGCAGCTCAAAGAGGCGGATGGAATAGTTGGTAGGCAGCTTGATGATGCTGTCATAGGAATAAAGGGTGAACATTTCGCTCAGGCCGATGAGGTACGGCTTCAGCTCGTCGCTGAGGCGGTAGGTCAAAGTGCCGTCCTTGTACTCCACGCTGCTGAGCCAGTGGAGGATCTTGTAGTTGGGCTTGCCCTTCTTATCGGGCACTTCCTTGTCCCGAATGAAGATGACCCGCTGCATGAGGCTGATGTTGATGTCCTGCATGGAGCGGTAGACATTGGTCTTAGGCACCTCCAGAAATTCCGCCAGCTGCGAGACATTGACCTTGTAGGTCCGCAGGTCCTTGTCCCCCTTCATGATCTGGGAGACCGCCAGACGGATCAGCTTGGATTCCATCAGCGTCAGATCGGACTGCTTGCTCCGCAGCAGCTCGTTGGCCTGCACGATATTGAAGTCCTTGCTGTAACGGATGGCAATGCCGTTTTCCCCGGACAGATTGTCCTCCGGTGTCTCCTGGATCAGCGTATAATTGTCACGCTCCTCAGCGCCTGCATTTACATCCGGAATCTGGATCTGTTTTTCTTCCATGTTCTTCTCCTCTGCGCGGCTTTCTGCAAATTTATTTATCAAAGTGAACGGGAAAACCTCGGGTTTCGAACCCGGGGATGAAAGTGAACACCTTATTCCCCCGTACACTCAAAATTGTGTCTTTGTGATTTGCACATGGTCTACTGTTGTGATATAATAGACGCATGGAAAAGTTCAATAAATCGCGTCATGCGAGATACCTACTCAATCTACACATAGTCTGGATACCGAAGTACCGCAAGGCTGTCCTCGGGCCGTATCGAGAGGCGTTAACGGACATCCTTCATTCCATCGCCAAAGATAAGGGATGGAAAATCTTAGCGGTCGAGGTCATGCCGGACCACATTCATTTGTTTGTCTCTGTGCCACCATCGATATCCCCTTCCGAGGTGGTAAAGTGCTTCAAGGGGCAATCGGCGCGGAAGCTGTTAGTTAAGTTCCCTGAGCTTGTGCATCAGAGAGATTACCGAGCATCCTTCTGGGCACCATCCTATTTTGTGGCATCCGCCGGAGATGTTTCTTCCGAGACCATCAAAGCCTACATTGAAGGGCAATACGACTGAATGAAAGGCAGGTGAGCCGTTTTGTCTAAGCAAGAAAAGCAAATCGTCATGACATACAAGTACAAGATGTACCGTAACAAGAGTTTGCGGCATCTGGACCGGCTCATCGACTATCATTGCGAGGTCTACAACTACTGCATTGCACTCCACCGTCGGTACTACAAGATGTACCATAAACACCTATCCGCAAATAAGCTCAAAGTGCATCTTACAAAGGTGCGTAAGCGCCCGAATAAGGAGCACTGGCGTGAACTTGGTTCTCAGTCTATTCAGGATGTAGCCGAGCGCATAGAGCGTTCCTACAAGGCGTTCTTTGACGCCAAGAAGGAACAACGCTGCGGTCGGCACAGTATCCCGCATTTCTGCAAGAGAAAGAATTACTCTTCTTTCACACTGAAACAGACGGGGTACAAATTCCATGATGGGAACCACATCACTATCCTCGGCAAAGACTATAAGTATGTAGCGCACCGCCCATACGAAGGCACTATCAAGACTGTGTCCATTAAGCGAGATAACTGCGGTGATTTCTGGCTCTGTATCGTGTGTGCAAAGCCCGCGTCCGAAATCATACCCAGAAAGGGTAATGCCATCGGGTATGACTTCGGATTGAAGACTTTTCTCACCGGTTCGGATGGAAGCCGTATCGAGTCGCCGCGTTTTCTTGAAAAGAACGCCACAGCACTTCGGTCCGCGCAGCAGGCTTTGAGCCGCAAGCGGAAAGGCAGCGCAAATTGGCGTCGTGCCAAGATGGATGTTGCTCGAAAGTATCAGTATGTGCGAAACCGTCGGAAGGATTGGTTCTACAAGCTGGCAGCGGATATTGCTTCTCAATACTCTGATGTCTGTATTGAAGACCTGAACATCAAGGCAATGCAGCAGCTTTGGGGAAGGAAGATATCTGACTATGCTTTCACAGAGTTTGTCAGTATTCTTCAGAATCAGCTAAGCAAAACAGGTGGACAGCTTCACAAAGTAGACCGTTTCTACCCCTCCTCAAAAACATGCTCCCATTGCGGACACATTGTTGAGGAAATGCCACTGGATGTTCGCCGTTGGGAATGCCCCATTTGCCACGCAATGCTTGACAGAGACGGGAACGCAGCCGTGAATATCCTCGTTGAGGGAATGAAATCCGCATAACAAAACAACTATTTGAGGGCGGGGCATCGTCCTCTGCTGAGACTGAGTAAGTCTCCCATTCGGAGCGTCGGTCAGTGAAGCGCAATTTCCGGGTTCCCGACTTTTCGTCTTACGAGAAGCCTCGGGTCTATTGACCCGGGGAGTATGTCACTATCATATTCTATTTACGAAAAAGAGTCAACCTAATTTTTCGAAGTTTGTGAGATTCTGTTGCATGCGTCCGCTTCTATCCCTCTGACGTCCGGTCGGCTCTTACCGCGGCAGCCCTTCTGCTATTCACGAGGTTTTGATTCTTCTAAGCCGCCTATGAGCCGATTCTGCTTATGGAAGGCTGTATCATTCACGAGGTTTTGATCTCGTTTTGGGGATTTACGAGGTTTTGATCTCTCCCCTCTCCCGCCGAAGGGGTATTTACGAGGCCAATGTCACTCCGGCAGTCTATTTACGAGGTTTTGATCTCATTTATTGTACTATTTTCGGCATGATCGTTCTGAATTTCTGTTTATCGGTAAACTCTGTAAAGTATTATTACTTTTCATCGTTTTTTGTGAATTTCAACCTCTCTTATGCGGAACACCCCCGTTTTTTCTGCCTCTTTTCCGGCAAAAATCAACGTTTTTCGTAGAAACCGCCCAATTTGATTCCCAATATCTTGTTGCTTTTTTATGAAAGTGAATCACATTTGGTGTCCACCTCCGGCCTCTCCCAGCGTCACCCCATTTACGAGGTTTTGATCTCGTTTTGGAGGTTCCGCGCATCGGGGAGAGATACAAACCTCGTGAATCAGCTCCCTGCGTCACGCCAGCAGAGAGATCAAAACCTCGTGCATTGGAGCAGGCCGAAATCTGACTGAGTGAGATCAAGACCTCGCAAATAGCAGCCCGTCTGAGTGTCGGAGGCGAGATCAAAACCTCGTATATACATTATATATATAGTATATATATATTGTCTTTCCTGAGATCAAAACCTCGTAAATCAAGTCTCCCTGGGAGAAATTGCGAGATCAAAACCTCGTAAGTCATGCCAGAAGCGGCAAGTGGAGAGATCAAAACCTCGTGAATAATGCAGCCTTCCATAAGCAGAATCGGCTCATAGGCGGCTTAAAAGAATCAAAACCTCGTATATACGCGGGCACCGCCCATTTTTTCATGGTTAAAATGTTCTTAAATTAAAAACTTTTCGAGAAATCGCCTGTGGATCTCCTAAATTTTGTTCCCGGTTTTTTCGTCATTTTTTGAGGGCAAAATAGAGATATTGGCCTCGTAAATCAGCTGATTCCGGTACGAAAAGAGAGATCAAAACCTCGTATCAAAAGATACATCCCTCGTACTTCAGAGATAAAACCCTCGTCTATATACGATACAAACCTCGCAGAAACGAGATACAAACCTCGTACCGGGAGGGGCGATACTTATTAAAAAAAAATAATAAAATAGAAAAAGTTCTATAAAAGTAGAAAAAACCGACTGAGGTCCCCTATGGGGACTCAGTCGATTCTGCTTTTCGAAGAAAAAGCTTTCTGATATTTACAGGGAAATACGCTCCTCCGGCTTTCAGTCAGGAAAATGACTCCATTTCCTTCGATCACGGCGGAGAATCAGCCTCTCCGGAGCAAGAAGCTGGAAGAGCAGCGCTTCAATTACGCCTTCTATACGTTTACCCACTCGGATTCCAAGCCTAAAATCTTCAGAACCAGCTATTCTGCCGGCACAAACGTGCTGGAACAGGAAAATGCATGGGAGCGCTGACCGAAAAATGGGCTCACAGGCAAAAGAACGCAGAGCCAAGATAACGATACTGCCTTGCTCTTTTAGAGTCTCTCGGTTGTTTTACCCTCTTTTTGGCGGCATTTGAGTCATGGGTTCGCAGAAAATCTGTAAAACCCGGTTTAGAACGGGGACAGATCGGTTAAGCTGATGATAGGGTCCGTTCTCTGGCTGCGGAGCATTCGGGAGCGATTTGAATTCCGCAATGCGAGAATAGGTTTACATAAAACTTGCATACAGAAGCAAACGGGCACCTGGACCGGCAGAAAATTATGCCAAGTTCGTCTTTGTGTTCCAAAAGGGTCTAATGCCTTGCGACTTCAAGGGCTCAAGAAAGCACAGGGACACAAAAATAATTGGAGCTAATGATAGGCTGCTCGATGGGTAAACGATTACGTTAAAGAATTAGGCCAATGCCATATACTCATAAGAGGTCTTATAAGAAGAATTTCCTTGCGTACATCGGAGTCGGCGCTGCCTGAAACGGCAAACCCAAATGAGACGGTCCCTGTAAATACGGGCCATTGCCTGCGGCCTCTCCCCTTCCCGCAAGGAATGACAGTCGAATAACTGGCTTGCGCTTCCACAAAAGCCGCTGACAGATTAAAAAGCAAAAGCAAATATCATGTCGAAAAAGGCAATATCAAGGCCAAGCCAATTGTTTATTTCCAATGGCTCGGATTCTATAATATGCGCAAGATATCTCAAATCAATTCCCAATTCCCTTTTGTGTTCCTGTGATCTCCTGAGCCCTTGAAAGTGCAAGACTTTAGAACCTTTTGAAAAACAAAGTCGAACTGAGACAAAATAAATACTGAACGGAGAAAATGCAGCCCGCTCATTTTCGCAGCTGCTGGGATCTTCCCCTCGTATTTCCGTGGAGGTATAAAGGCGCGGGAAAGCAACGTGAAGATGGAAACGAAACCCGAAGGAGCGCCCAGATCAGGCACCCCTTCGGGATATTCGAATTCCCTGTTCAGTTTACAGCAGCCCCCGCAGATCCAGATAATCCAGCAGAAAACTGGTGCGGACGGCGCCGATGCTTGCGTTCAACCGGCGAGCCAACTCCAGCATGGCCTCCTGAGTTCCCGGCAGCAGATACACATTCATCCGATTGGAGCTGAGATTGACGGCGTGATTTTTGGTCAGGGTGTAGATCTCAGCCATTTCATGAAGTTCATAGTCCGCAGGCAGGTCTGCCAGGGTCTCCTCCATGATCACCGTCAGCATTTTCGGGACGGAATACCGGTTTTCCGCAGCCAACTGCTGCAACCGGTCCATCAGACCGATATTTACCCGCATTTTCACGGGGACACGCTGCTCCGGGCCTTTTGGACGGGCCATTACTGTCCGTTCCGCAGGAGATCGGCCAGCTCCGCGGCCTCCTTGGCCAGCTTATCCAGACTTTCGACAATGGAACCATCCCCATCGGCAGCATCCATTTTCCGCAGAGAATTCAGCCGCCGCTTGCTGGAGGTGATTTTAGAGAGGTCAAACGTGACCTTCTCATACTTTCGGATCAGCGTGGCCTTTTGGGTGCGGACCGCCACATCTCCGGCGGGCTTGGCGTGAACCGGCGGAATAATGGCTTCTTCCAGCCGGGCCAGCTCCGCTTCCCGGCCGTTGGTCATGCGGGCGGCCTGAGCGGCCCGGTCCGTGATCCGGGTGACATAGGTATGTTCCAGAGCCTTGTCCCCGTTGGACATCTGAATGGCCTTATTGATGGCATTCACATAGAGGACCTGTTCGCTGGGTTCCAGCGGGCAGAGCGACAGGGCCTGGGCGTGAGAAATGGTGCCATTTTGGAAGAATTCCTTCACATCGTCGATCAAAGACTTGTCAAACTGGGTGTAACGCTGGACCGTGGAGTCCGTCATCTGGGTGCGAGACTTGAAATACGCTTCGGCAGCCCGGCGATCCACCTGGAATTTCGCCTGCAAATTGTCCAAATACCGGGAAATGCAGGCTTGAATGGTCTTTGCGTCACCGGAAAGGCCCCGAACCATGATATTTGCCTCGTCCAGAATAATGAGTTCGGACAGCTCATCCAGTCCGGTGTAAGTCTGGGCCTGCACCCGATCCCATTTATGAGCCTTCTGGCCGGTGGGATCGCTTTCCTGCTCCCGTTTTTGCAGCAAACGCAGGGCTTTTACCCGGCGCTCACCGGAAAGCAGCATAAATGTGCCGTCTTCCCGCTGACTGACCACGATGTTGTGCAGCAGGCCGTTGCGCTCGATGGCATCCGCAAGCTGCTGGATGCTCTCATCATCATCGTTGCAGGACCAGAGGTTATGGGGGTTAAATTCAATGTTTCGCAGGAGGATCCGGGTCAATTCCGTGCCTTCGTTCTGAAAGGACATGGCGATCTCCGTTTTCGCCAGGTGGTTTTTGGTAGATAATTCCTGGGAACCCTGGGGAATTTGGCTTTTCAGCTTATCAAGCTTTCCCATTATTCGTCAGCCTCCTTTTTTGCCAGACGCTGTTTGATCTCGTTCCAGAGCTGCATATAGTCCACGGAAGGATTGGATTTCTTGGAGTAGAGCACCACCGGTACGGCGGCGATGGTGCTTTCCGGCACGGCGCTGCCCTTGCGGATGCCGGTTTTGAAGAGAACAGAAGCGTATTCCGGATTTTCCTCAAACATCTGGCGCACCAGATTGACGGCAGCCGTCCGCTCCACCTGGGTCAAAACCACGCCTAAAATGTCGATTTTGACATCTTCCCGGGTTTCCAGATCCAAAATCATGGCCAAAGTGGTCTCAAAACCCTCCAAAGAGAAGTTATCGCACCGGACAGGGATCAAAACCTCGTCGGCGCAGAACAGGGCGCTCATGGTGAGATTGTCCCGGGCGGGAGGGGTGTCGATGACGATGTAATCATAATCATCGTTGATATTGGCCAGACAGTGGATCAGGAAGGTGTAATTCTTCATTTTGTACTCGTCCGCCAGCAGATCCAGCTGGTGAACGGCTCTGGGAGTCTGGGCAGTGCTGGGAATGATATGAACGCCCTCCACATTGGTGGGGTGGATGTAGGGTGTCAGATCCATGCCGCCCAGATCAAAATTCATGAACATATTCACCAGGCCGTGACCCTTGTAGAAGTTCTCGGCCTTCTTGTGCTGGGTCAGCATGTAGGTAGTGTTGGCCTGCTGGTCCATATCCACCACCAGGACCCGTTTTCCCTCGGCGGCCATCAGAGCAGCCAGATTGACGACTGTGGTTGTTTTGCCGGTACCGCCCTTTTCGATGGCGGTTGTCAGGATCAGAGACATAAAACCCCTCCGTTTTGCGTGTTTCGGGAGATTTACCCCCGGTTTTGCTGTATTTTTACGTTCTCATTATAGCTTGCTTATCATAATGCTGTCAATATAAAGCCACACATTTCTTGGCTATTTTCCAAAAGAAACTCAAATGACACGGACCCTATAAATAGTGGCAAGGAGTGTAGAACCTAAATGAGACGGACCCTATAAATAATAGTCAATAGCAGCAAACCCAAATGAGACGGTCCCTGTAAATCCGCCTGATCCTGCAGCAGAGTGGGGGACGACCTCATCATACCACCTGCCGCCCGGCATTTTTTGTCGGAGACTGACAGCTGAGGACTCAAAAGTGAGGGGAGGTCTTAGAACAATGCGTTAAAAAATTAACAAGCAAAGGTAAGGCCGATACCGCTGCCCCGCACACGCCTGTTTCCCTTCGGAAACAAATCGTGGAAACCGCAGCCACTTTGTTGTATACTATACAGAAAACCAGCAGGGAAGGAGGGGAGCACCATGCTTACCGAACAGCTGACCGCCGACGCGGCAGCGCTGCATCAGGCTATCCTGCGCCACGGCGGCGAGGTCTCCCCGTTCTTCTGCGGAAAAGAGCTGGGCTGGGAGCACCGCCGCATCGCCCGGGCCATGGAGGAGCTGGTGGCCGCTGGGATCATAGACCCTGCAGCCGCCGTCCTGCCAAAGCCCCTGAAACGGCGGAAAACGTACACATTCCCAGAAATTCAGGCCATTTTGGCGGACTTTCCGGCCTTTGCCCGGGCCGTACACGCCGTGGAACACGCCGCAGGCCGCCGCCTGCCCACGGCGGATCTCAGCGCCCTGACGGAGCTGTTCGACTTCCACGGCCTGTCTCCGGAGGCGCTGGAGCTGCTGACGGCCCAGTGCTGCGACGAAGCCATCCTCCGGGGCGAGGAGCGCCCCACGGCCCGGCGCATCGAAAAGCTGGGCCTGGAATGGGCGCGTCTGGGCGTGCGCTCCCGGGCGGACGCCGTGGCCGCGATCCGGCGGATGGCCCGCCGGGAAGAAACGGTCCGGGAGGTCCGCCGTCGGCTGCGCCTGGACCCGGACGCGCGGATCCCGTCGGATGACGCCTACATCGCCGCGTGGCTGGACTGGGGCTTCTCC
>OHIN01001501.1_pt1 | contig 11949 bp, 10 predicted proteins | sample 1568261 | NCBI WGS metagenome assembly OHIN01 (sample SAMEA3879578, study PRJEB24766) | human gut metagenome | biome: human-associated habitat; feature: feces | place: USA | collected 1985/1987
CCCGTCCGTCCGACTTGAAAGGAAACTGAATTCAAACGCGTTTCCGCCCGTTCGGCTTGGAACTTATATGCAATCGCCCAACGCGGACTCTTGGCTGTAAATCCCAAGTTTTTCTGCTGACGGAGCGAATTAACTTTCAAGACAATTCCGTCGGTAGCAACCGGCAAGTTCTTCCGCTCTGTATCCCAATAATGGATGTAATCAAATATATCCTGCAAATTATGGCATACCTTGATCACATCCGGTATTTTCAAACCCCAGCGACGGGCAGCCTCCAAATTACCATAATGCGTATCGGCCGGTAAATGTTCGCCCAATACATAATATAAATAGGCATCCAGCTTACGGGCAGCCACAATAGCCGGATTCTGTTGTTTCAATGTTCCAGACGCTGCATTACGAGGATTGGCAAACAAAGGTTCTTCCTGTTCTTCTCGTTCTTTGTTCAAGCGGTCAAATTCAGCCCAAGGCAATAATATCTCACCTCGGATCTCAACCTCTTCCGGATAATCATTTCCCCTCAGACGCAAAGGAACGGAACGTATCGTTTTCACATTCGCCGTTACATCATCTCCTTTACTGCCATCACCACGTGTTACCGCCCGCACCAAACGACCTTTTTCATACCATAACGAGATAGATGTCCCATCATACTTCAGTTCGGCCACAATCTCAAATGGCTCATTCAACGAACGCTCTGTGCGTTCATAGAAATCACGTACTTCTTCTTCCGAATAGGTATTACCTAACGAAAGCATCGGATACCGATGTTGTACCTGTTCGAACTCTTTTGACAAATCACTTCCGACGCGTTGTGTCGGAGAATTCGGATCATAATACTCAGGATGAGCAGCTTCCAGATCCTGAAGCTCTTTCATTTTCTCATCAAACTCCTTGTCGGAAATAGTCGGTGCCGACAAGACATAATAATTATAATTATGTTGCTCCAGCTCACTCCGCAAAGCTTCTATTTGTTCTTTCACTGACATCTTGAAATATATGTTACTCGTTGGCGAAATTAAATTGATAAAAGATTTATGTATAAAAAATGTATTTACTGTTGATATTTAGCGAATTAAAGGCGATAAAAGCTTTTAATAGACAAATATCGTATGCACAACATATATGCAATATTCGCAAAATTTCTGAACATATGCAAGTTGGTAGCCGGCAATTTAGGCTATGAAGCAGGAAATGTACCAAGAAACGGCCGACAAAGCCAAAATTATAATCCGACTATAAGTTGCTTTACTGAATCAAGAAGTACCTACATAGATAACTAAAGCATTAAATCAAAAGTCACCGAGCCTTCTCATTTCCCATCTTTCCTAAAATAATACTTTATCAAGCACGGATTATCATCTTCCTTACGCGACAAAAGTTTTGAGTAGTCTTGTTCTGACAAAAAAGGACGCAAATAAGTATAATCATCAAAATTTAATTTTGAAACGATGTAATCTTCCGTAAATAGAAGAGGATTTATACTTAATTTTTCAGCCAACTTTTCAAAGACAAATGTGCTACCGTCTTGCTTTCTATAAAACACATTAATATTCTTGTTCGCTGTACCTAAACCTTTTTGCAGAGATACATAATAATATATATCATTTTCCCGATGAAATTTCATGCAAAAAGGGAGTGTTCCATCAGACAAATCTTCAATCAGCTCATCATTTCGTTTTCCCTCATTTTCAATCAAACGATATTTTTGCAACATTTCATCATCAATGCCTTCTTTACCAAAATCCCAACAATAAACAGGATGTACTCCTTTTTCTGTCAACCTATAGACTATATTTTGATATGCCGTAGCAAAATACACATTCTCATTGTATTCATAAAAAGGATTCAAATTACCCATATCCAAAATACGATCGTTCCTCCAAAAACCACTGACGGTGTTTAAAGAGTCTTTTCCAACAACCGTAATTCCATCCTCATCTTCTCTCACACACGACCAGAAAACCCACTTGTCCGAACCAAGAGAAGCAACGGCAAAATAATTAGGCTTGGCAGGTAACACATCTTGCTTGATAAATTTTCCACCTAAATCATACATTCCCATATGTCCGTTTGGACTCAACAAGCCTATAGTCTGTTGTTTTTTATCAACCATAAAATCACTTATCAACAAATGATCTCCTGGACCACTACCCCATTGGGATATTTGTTTAACAAACGCCCCTTTCTCGTCAAACATATATAACGCAGGACGCCTACTATCGAAAATATACAACAAACTATCAACTTGTACGATTTTCTCTACATCCACCAACAAACAACTGTCAGACGTCTCCAGAGGTATTATCTCTATTTTCGAGAACAAGTCTTCGAAGGAGACAGCTGAAGAATGTAAATCTACAGAGAGTGTCTGTATTTCATTTTCATGCCTGGACGTACATGCAAACAACAACATCAAAAATAGTCCTAATACTTTTTTCATACGTAATTTTTAAACACTCTACATAGATTGTAGAACCCAATTACACGAATTCAATTCTGCCAACAGATATATTTTATTATTTTACTTTCAGTTCTAATCAATAAACCAATTTCACATTATCAATCCAGAATGTATTTCCCGGCGAACCAATATAAGCCCCGCCATGACTGGACACAAACTGAAGGATCATGTGCGTCGGTGTCTCATTCTTGTCAGCCCAACCTACTTCGTGAATAGGAACACTTTCTCCTTTGCTGTTGGTTGTATAGCGTTCTTCCACTTGAATACGCATATAATCTTTATAGGCCGGATCTTTCGTTATATCTCCATATAATATCGGATAAGTTACATTATTTACCCATCCGTTGCTTGATTGAGCATATCGCTGAACCATCGTTCCAACCCGTTTGCAGAATACATTCCCGTCTTTGTCTTCCCAACGCTTCTGCAAGAACAAGACTACTGCAACCGAATCCTGGCCCGGCACGGTTGTCTTCCGGCTGAATCCCGTACTACGCACCCGCTTGTGTTCCGGCATCACTTTCACCTTATAGTCGAATTGCAAGGCTTTCGGACGTTTCGTAAAAGGAATACCGCTCAACAACATGCTTTGCGGATTCTTCGTTCCCTTTATCGGTTCGTGAATACAGCCCAGGAATACAGAACCGGCAGCTACCACTTCAATATCCACTATACCGAAAACCTTCACCTTTTCCATACGAGTCTCCATGCGGGCACACCAGCCAGTTCCACGACGTTCCGGAAATACCGATACATTCGTCTTGACAATACCGGCTACTTTCGCCATCACATTCGAGTTAGCCCAAGGAGAACCGCCTTTATTCGCATACGGAATATTTCCTTTTATGGTATCATGGGGTGCAATTTCATAAAGCAACTTCGTTTCACCTCCGATAATTGCCGACTCAGAAATCTCGCGAACCACCCATTGATCCATATCACCATATAAGAAAGGTACAACCTTTTCATCCGAGGTTTGTTCTGTCTCACCGGCAGCCCAGCTTCCCTGACAAAGGAACAAGCCCAACATTATCCAGCAAACATATACATACTTTTTCATTGCATTCAGCCTATTTATTACAAAGAATAATTCCATTTCTCCAAAGCCATGCCCCAGTTTTCCTCAACAGTATGCACGGTTGCTTCTTCATACTTATATTTATTCTTCTTGTATCCTTTCTTTTTCCCCAGATATTGGGCAATCTGGTCTTTTGACTCTTCAAAACCGGGCAGGTTTAACCGCTTGTAAATATCTTCGGTTATGCCGTATGCATCCTGTTCGAAGTCTTCGAAATTCAGCTCAACCAGATTTCCTTCCGGAATCAGCGATTTCTCTTCCTCGAATTTATAGAACAGACGCTTATAGACTTCCACAAAACTATGTATCAGCTCTTCATCCGAAATAGGTTGCAGTTTAAGCGGCTTGATCGTATTGATGAAAAAACTGCGTGTACTTTCAAAGACTGTATAAGGATTACGTTTCAAGTAAATAAACTTGGCGTTCGGAAACATTTCCAATAAGGTCTTTACTCGTCCTGTATGTGGAGGATTCTTGCTTAAATACTGGGTTCCGCCTGTATTATGCAAAGATATCTTGACAAGCTTCAGAAAAGCCTTCATAAAGATCTGGCGTTCTTCTTCCGTGATTGTATCAAACAAAAGATATTTGTCGCAATATTCCAACATCTTTTGCGGGAAGAACCAGAAGTTATAATACGTATAAGGCATCATATTGGAAAGGGCAAACTCTTCTTCCTGTGGAAGATCCACCTTCAATTCCATATTGTCGGTCGGACGATGATCGGGCATCAGGAAAGACATATTCTTCTTGAAGAAAGGCTGTCCCCACAACATCAGGTTCGGAAATACCGTCTGATAAGTAGTCGTGTACCCAAAATGCTTGTCGCAAGCAAAGACATTGTGTACAAATGTCGTACCACTCCGCCAATGACCCAAGATGAACAACGGATCCATTTCCAACGGCTGGTTTTCTAATTTTGCGTAACGGCCGTCTTCAAAAGGTTTCAATAAACTCAACAGCCTGCAAACGGCTTTCGTTAACCTAAACTTGGCTTTGTACTCATCGCCTATGACTTGCCCGTCGGTTATCTTCTTAAAGGTATCCCAATCGGCACCTACCAATGTATTAATCGGTAGCTTATCAAACTGAAGTAATCCCATGTTTTATCCTCAAACTAGTGACCTTCTAGCTTTATCACAATTGTCGAAAAGCTTTTTGACAACTGTGATAAAGCTTTTCGACAGATGTGCTAAAGCTTTTCGACATCTGTCAAAAAATTAAAAGGTCGTATTATTTATATCCATTCACTTAATAATCCGCAACTCAATACCCCGGCTTTCGATCTCCTTGCATACTTTCTCGACAGCTTCGTAATGCTCCGGATTGATTCCCATTTCCGGTAAATTCAGTGTAATGACATTGCTTTCATTTTCAAGAACCAGCTGGTTATCGTCCACCGGATTCAAGATCATACCAACCGCCGACGTGTTGTTGGTAATCGGATCAATCAAGATAAAAGAACCGGTCTGCTTATTGTCTGCATAAGAGTCAAAGAACAATTCTTTATTCGTTGAAATGACTACTTTCCCGATTTCATTCAGTTCGAGATGATCAACAGCCGACTGTTCCATCGTATTGACGTTGACTTTATACCGGATTGTATCGATCCGTGCCCGCGTAGTATTGGTAGTCTGTTTCAGATAGAACTGCTTGTTTGTATCCATCGGTTCTTCATCCATCCAGACTAACATCGCTTCGAAGCCCCGTTTTTCTACCGGAAGATCATTCGGATGTACCAGCATCTCACCGCGAGATACATCAATTTCGTCTTCCAGGGTCAAAGTAACGCACATAGGAGGAAAAGCCTCTTCGATTTCGCCTTCGTAAGTAACGATGCTCTTCACCCGAGATTTCTTTCTGGAAGGCAAAGCCATTACTTCATCCCCTTTACGGATTACACCGCTTGCCACTTTTCCGCTAAACCCGCGGAAGTCCAGATTCGGACGCAAGACATACTGCACAGGGAAACGGAAATTCTCGTAATTCCTGTCTTTATCAATGGGCACTGTTTCCAGGAAATCCAACAATGACGGACCTTCGTACCAAGGAGTGCGGTCACTTTTATCCACCACATTATCGCCATCCAAAGCAGAAAGAGGGATACAGGTTACATCTTCGATACCTAAAGGCTGGACAAAAGCCTGATAATCGGAAACAATCTTATCGAACACCTGCTTGTCGAAATCAACCAAGTCCATCTTATTGACTGCCAAAACCACGTGACGGATTCCCAACAAAGAAACCAGATAAGTATGACGACGGGTTTGTGTGATCACACCCGTACGGGCATCCACCAGAATGATCGCCAAGTTGGCTGTCGAACCTCCGGTAATCATATTCCGCGTATATTGTTCATGCCCCGGAGTGTCGGCAATAATGAACTTACGGTTATTGGTACTGAAATAACGATAAGCGACATCGATTGTAATACCCTGTTCGCGTTCGGCCTTCAAACCGTCGAGCAACAAGGCATAATCAATATGTTCTCCGGCATTTCCCATACGTTTGCTGTCGCGTTCCAACGCATCCAGCTGGTCTTCATACAGCTTTTTACTGTCAAACAACAGACGACCAATCAACGTAGATTTACCATCATCCACCGATCCGGCAGTCAGAAAGCGCAATAAGTCTTTCTGCTCATCCCGATCGAGAAACTCTCGAATTGACAATTGACTATTGACAATTGACAATTTCTTATCTTGTTCTATATCCATTATATATTCTGTTTACTAGTTTTTATAATCGCTATTAACAATCGAACAATTTCCTGACAATCTTTTACAATAGACCGATATTCTATTCCCGAAAGATATTCCGTCTCATGCAAAAGGAGAATCCAATATTCCGCTTCATTTGCTTCCTTCAAAGCGATACTCAGCTTATTTATAAAGTCTGATTTTGACTGAGCATGTTCACTTTCCTTCAGCATGGCGCCTACAGAAGTTCCGCTTCTCAGCAATTGCCTAGACAAAACAAACTCATTTCTTGAACACAGTAGTTTATACAGTCGGACAATTCGAACAGCAAAGGCAAACGACTTATCCATTATTAAATTCTCCTTTTTCATAGCCTGGTCTTGTAATTGTCAATTCTCCATTTTCAATTGTCAATTTAAAAATAGCCCTCGCGTTTCTTTTGCTCCATGCTGGCATCCTGGTCGAAATCGATGACACGCGTTGTACGTTCACTCTTCGTTGTCGTCATCATTTCTTCCACAATCTTTTCAATCGTATCGGCCTCACTCTCGACAGCTCCGGTCAAAGGCCAGCAACCCAAGGTACGGAAACGCACTTTACGCATTTGGATCTTGTCACGATATTGTTCCGGCAGACGATCATCATCAGCCATAATCAGATTGCCGTCGATCTCTACAATCGGACGCTCCTTGGCAAAGTATAACGGAACAATAGGGATATTCTCCAATCGGATATACTGCCAGATATCCAGTTCTGTCCAGTTAGACAATGGGAACACACGGATACTTTCTCCTTTATGAACGCGGGTATTGTAAATATCCCACAATTCCGGACGCTGATTCTTCGGATCCCACTGGTGGAACTTATCACGGAAAGAGAAAATACGTTCTTTCGCACGACTCTTCTCTTCATCCCGACGGGCACCACCAAAGGCGGCATCAAACTTATATTTATCCAACGCATGCAGTAAGGCCTGCGTCTTCATCAAGTCAGTATGGACTTTACTTCCGTGCGTAAACGGACCAACACCAGCCTTAAACGCTTCCATATTCGACTCAACAATCAGATTCCAACCGTACTTCTTGGCATAATTGTCACGAAATTCGATCATCTCCTTAAACTTCCACTTTGAGTCAATGTGCATCAACGGAAACGGAACCTTACCTGGAGCAAAAGCCTTCTCTGCCAAACGAACCATAACCGATGAGTCTTTACCAATAGAATAAAGCATAACAGGATTTTCAAATTCGGCAGCCACCTCACGAATGATATAAATCGCCTCGGCTTCCAGTTCCTGCAAATGACTTAATTTATAATCAGACATAACCAATATCTTTATTTTCTTATTTTCGGTAATATTATTTCCAATAACTGATTCACAGATTCTTCCAGCGTCAGGACGGAAGTATCCAATGATAAAGCCGGATGCTCGGGAGCTTCAAAGGGAGCTGAAATACCGGTAAAGTTAGCGATCTCGCCTTTCCGGGCTTTAGCGTACAAACCCTTCACATCACGACGTTCGCATTCTTCAATCGGAGTACTTACATAAACTTCCATAAAGTCGTCTTCCCCAATAATTGAAGCAGCCATTTTCCGAATATCATTATTCGGACTGATAAATGCGGCCAATGTGATAACACCTGTATCAACAAAAAGTTTACCTACTTCGGCTATCCGTCGGATATTCTCTACCCGATCAGCGGCAGAGAAACCTAAATTATTATTGATTCCACTACGAATGTTATCTCCATCCAAAATCCGGCATAACAAACCCCGTTTATGTAATTCGCGCTCCAACGCAATCGCAATCGTACTTTTACCGGAGCCGCTCAGTCCGGTAAACCAGACCATCAGACCTTTTTGGTGCAAAAGCTCTTCTTTGTCGGCACGACTCATCATCCTATCAAAAATAGGATATACATGATTCGGATTATCGGTTCCCGTATATCCTTTTTCTTTTATATCCATATTCACTTTTCCTATTATCTTCTAGTTAAAACTTCCAGATCTGAGGGATCAGAAAAACCGAGATCAGGAAGGTTATTATATTCAAAGGCAGACCAACTTTTACAAAGTCCATAAACTTATATCCACCTACACCTTGCACGATTAAGTTCGTCTGATAACCGATCGGCGTACTGAAACTGGCCGAAGCCGCCATACATATCACCACAAAAAACGGTTTCGGATCAACACCCAACTGGGAAGCAACCGAAAGCGCAATCGGAAAACTCAATGCTGCCGCAGCATTGTTTGTAATTAATTCCGTAAAGATATTTGTAATGATAAATATAATAGCCAGCAAAGCATAAGGTCCCAAATCATCAGCCATACTGATAATATGCTGGGCAATCAAAGAGGCAAAACCTGAATTTTCCATGGCTTTACTGATACCGAAAGCACAGGCAATGGTTATCAGGATATCCCAAGATATGTATTTGGTATATTTTTTAGGAGGGAATATTTTCGTCCACGCCATAATAATCGTGGTTATGCAAACGAAGAAGAACATATCCAGTTTCATATTCGGAATCATTTCCTTTACAACCGGTAATTCACCCACCGTTGCACCTACAATCATAAATATAAGTAATCCCAATGCCAGCCATCGTTTCTTGGCAGAAACAGGTTCCTGACTATCTTTCCCATTTGCCAACATCAAGAACACACTTGATTCACCCCAAGTCGGAATGAAAGAATCATCAGCCCAAAGAATCAAGGTATCACCTTCATTCAGTCGAACCTTATCCAAATTATGGGTATAACGACGACCACCGCTGATGACCTCTTTTACAATCGCTCCGTAATGGCGGGTAAAATTAAATGCGCCCAATGTCTTGTTAATACCAGGGAAACGGGCTCCCAAAACGGCTTCTACGCGATGCAGACCGGTATGTTGTTCTTCATCATCATCCAAAACAGAATCAGACCGGTCATCCGGCAATAAGAATTTAGAGAAAGCAAAAAGATAAAGAATACCGGCTATTGCCACAAATACACCAACCTTACCCAGTTCAAACATGGTAAAGCCTTCAAAACCGGCTTCCAAGATCATCCCATGCACAACCAAGTTGGTTGATGTACCAATCAGCGTACAAATACCACCTAATATCGTGACAAAAGAAAGAGGTATCAGAAACTTTGTAGCCGGCAGTTTGACATACTCGGCCCATCGCTTTATTATCGGAGCAAAGATAACAACTACGGGAGTATTATTCAGGAAAGCAGAAATAAAAGCAATCGGCGGCAACATACGGAGCTGAGCTTTAAAGACTGTTGTATGCTGCTGCGGAAGCAATTTCTTGATCAATTGCCCTAACGCTCCACTCTGTCTTATTCCTTCACTCACCAGGAAAAGCATCCCGACTGTAATCATCCCTTTGTTGCTGAAGCCTTCCAACATTTCCTTCGGGGTAAGAATACCCGCGCACAGAAATAAAACGACGACAGTCAACAAGATCATGCCCGGACGCATTTTGTCCATGACAAGAGCTGTAATCATTCCGATTAAAGCTAAGAATACAAATACTACTTCAAAACTCATTGTTTTTCCTTACTTCTATTCAGACGAAGTGCAAACTTACATAAAAAATTTGGAATTAAACGGATGAGTTTCAAATACACCTCTATTTTTCAGAAAATGACACAGACAAAATTACTTATTCACCGGCTTCACTACAAACCAAGGATTCAACAAATTCTCTTTATTATATGACAATGGTGTCTTTTCGTCAATGTGATAAACCTCACAACCGGCAGCTTTAGCTATTGCATGACCGGCAGCTGTATCCCATTCCATTGTCGGAGCAAAACGAGGATAAACATCAGCCGAACCTTCTGCTACCAGACAAATCTTCAAACTACTGCCACTACTAATCAAAGTCACCGGCTGACCTTTCTTCCGTAAATTATCAATATACCGTGTCGTATCTTCCGTCTGATGTGAACGTGAAGCCACCACAACTATACCTTGATGGAACATAGCCGACGGCAGACGAGAAGCATTCTTCTTCAATACATCCATAGAAGGCTGGTTAGCACTGTCAATATCCATCAGTTTATAAGCTCCAATAGATTCACAAGCAAAATATAATTCTTTGCGAACCGGCACATAAATTACTCCCAGCACCGGCACATTTTTATGAACAAGAGCAATATTGACCGTAAACTCTCCATTGCGTTTGATAAACTCTTTGGTTCCATCCAGCGGATCAACGACCCATAAAGTCTCCCACGTCTTCCGCTCTTCATAAGGACATTGCTTTTCTTCTTCACTTAAAATCGGAAACGGAGTGACTGAAAGAGCAGAAACAATAATCCGGTTAGAAGCCTTGTCGGCTAATGTCAATGGAGAATTATCCTCTTTACGTTCAATTCCAAAATCAGAATTAGGATCAGTATAAATATCCATGATTGATTTGCCGGCATCCAAAGCTGCCCGAATAGCTATATATAAATACTTAACGAAGTCCATAGTGCGATAAAATTAATGTATAAAACAAATATACTAAAAAAATACGTTATGACTCGAATATCACTACTTTTTTAACGCATAACAACAAAAAGTCATTTTTAATAGCGAATCATTACCTGAAAAGTACATACAGCCATATCAAAAAGAAATGAAGATACGCATAAAAAAAGGGATTACCTTTTGAGGTAATCCCTATATGAATGAAAGCCGCACCGTAGATATGAATAAACTCCGTATGACAGGATTTGAGTGCCATGCCACCTTTGTAATCCGCCGTGCTAAGCATACCCCGAAGGGCGCGGCCCGCCATTGGCGACAAGAGCTATGTCTCGGAATTAAAATAAACTGATGAGTTTCCCAATCGAACAAGTGCGGCTTAACTCATTCCCTGTTTATCTTTTTCTTGTTACAAAGATATGTAATCGTATCGACATAACCAAACAAAAACAACAAAAAAGACAGAATCTTTATGATATGGCTGAGAAGCAAATACATGAAGTTGTTTCTTCTCCACAAAATTATTTGAACTATTTAGAAATGCAATCAAAATTTGGTTATACTGTTACCAATACACTCTTGGTCATGGCACAATGTCCACAGGCAACACTGTTAAAAGATAACAATCGTTGGGTAGAAGAAAAAAAGTATGTAAAAAAAGGAGTAAAAGGAATTGGAATATTAGAGCCTAAAGGTGAGTATCAAGGAAATGATGGCGTGATAAGAACCAACTATGATGTTAAATATGTTTTTGATATTTCTCAATTAAACAGACCATACAGAATGAAAAAACAAAATTTGTCTGTTAGAGAAATCATCAGCGGTTTAGTTTATCAATCACCTGTTAAAATGCAGATGGTTGACAATACTGAAAATGGTTCGCTAGTACAATACTCTCCAGATAATCAAATGATCTACTATGCAGACGGGATGAGTCCGACAGATTTAATGGAAGGTTTAGCAAGGGAATATTGCTATGTAGAATTTGAAAGCCAATATGGAAATGTTGACAGAACAGAGGATGCCTTTATGGTAAAAAGTGCTGCCTATATTCTTTGTAAAAAATTGAACATTCCAGTTTCAAACGTTGATTTCGCAAATGAAGTAAAAAATTATTTTGAAGGAATGGATTCTCGAGATACCAAAGAAGAATTAAGCAATATTAAAAGTATTGCAGATGAAGTGAGCAATCGAGCTGAAAGAGGAATCTATAGATTGCAACAGGAAAGAGATAGTG
>OHIN01001502.1_pt1 | contig 11943 bp, 10 predicted proteins | sample 1568261 | NCBI WGS metagenome assembly OHIN01 (sample SAMEA3879578, study PRJEB24766) | human gut metagenome | biome: human-associated habitat; feature: feces | place: USA | collected 1985/1987
TACTTTTGTATAATACTTCCATGCTCTTTCTCTCCTTCACTTTGACTCCCGGCAGAGCCTCTCTGACTCCCGGCCGGATACGTTTCAGATTAGTTTTACCTGTACGCTTCCTTTTATTATAATGGATGAAGTATGAAAAAACAACAAAAATATACAAAAAATGACTGTGCACAAAAATGCACAGCCATTTTCCACCATTCTGCCAAAATATTTTTTGTCAGAATGTATGATTTAATTTTCGTCGGACTCCTCCGTTTTTGCTTCGCCGTCTTCTAACGCCGGAGCTTCCCTTTCTGTCTCCTCGAGTGCGAGTGCCTCTTCCTCTTTTTCCGCATTCTCTGCGATTTTATCTTCCGCCCAGGTCACAAACGCTGCCGCGTCTCCGATTTCAAAGCGTTTCTTATCGAGAAAGGTGCTTCTGCCTCCGATGGTGATGCGGATAAAGTTGTCAAACTCCGTCACCTTTGTCAGCTCTTCGAGCGGAATATCAGTGCTTCTGCCCTCTTTTTCGTATGTCATTGTGAGCACATGCTCAGTAAAACGAAGGGTACGTTCTCCAAGGAGTCCTCTCTTTTTGCATTTTTTCATCTGTGAACGTGCCATCAAATTCGGCAGGAACGTACACAGAAGTGCCATCAGAATGGAGATTCCAAGATTGAAGAAGTCTCCCGGCATGATAAATCCCCGCGCTGCTGCACCGTAGATCATAAAAGCGATCGCAGCCACAACAGCAATCCCTGTAATGATCCGCAGTACCAGACGTACTTTTTTTATCTCGGTGCCGTAAATCTCCACAAACATTCCTTTGGTGTATTCAATTTTGTTTTTAAACAGCATATGCTCTCTCTTTTCTTATCGGTTGTTGATTGCAGTTACCAGCGCGTCGATGGAAGCGCGGATGATATCCGGATCTACGCCTGCGCCCCAGGAAAGGATTCCGTCCGGCTTTTTGATGCCGACGTAGGCAATTGCCTGTGCACTTGAGCTCTGCTCCAGCGCGTGCTCCGTATAGCTGACCAGATCATACTGCAGATTGTACTGCTGTTTCAGCGCGTTGCTGACAGCATTCAGACGGCCGTTTCCTTCTGCATATACAGTTGCATACTCACCGCCCTCGTAATTGGAGGTAACCTGTGCTTCAATTCTGCCCTCATCGAGCTGTTTAAAGTGAACGCCGTTGATGTTGTACGGTGTCGTTACGTTCTCGAAGGTATCTTTAAAGAGTTCAAAGATCTCATCCGGACGCAGCTCTTTATGCAGATGATCGGAAACGGATTTTGCGGTATAGCTCATAGCCTCGCGCATCTTCGCCGGCAGATTCAGGCCGTATTTCGTCTCCAGAATATAGCCGACACCGCCCTTTCCAGACTGGCTGTTGATGCGGATAACATCTGCGTCATAATTTCTTCCCATAATATTAAATTCGATAAAATATGTAAAAATACACATAAACAATGCCTGTGAAGAAAGCAGTATTATGAGAGGAAGAGCGAGTGATGCAAGTTCCCACAGTTTTAAAGTTATCATTGCCATACCGAGGAAAAGTGAGAGTGAAATACCACCAAGGTCATTAATTTCACCCATGTGTATTGTACCTTTTCCGGAGTATTCTGATATATTTCGTATAAGTGCTGCTGCAATCATTGCTCCGATATATATTGGAAATGTAAGTCCGGTCTTTGTAAGCATCCATGAAAAAATTGTTCCGAGACCAATTGCAAGTATAAGCTGGAATACAGCTGAGGCATACATGCTTGTGTGACGCTCATGTTTCTTTTCATCTTCAACAAGAAGGCTGTCATCTTCAGGAACTACTGTTGATAAAAGATTTCTTTTTTCAATGAGGAGTTTTCCCAAAGGACCGCCGATAAGGCTTCCTGCGATAAGACCGAATGTTGCTGCAGCTGTACTTATTGTTGTTGCTCCGTTTACATTAAAATCTTCAAGTACGGGACCGAAAGCACCTGCCGTACCGTGACCGCCAACCATTGAGATTGAACCTGTACACATACCTATAAGCGGGTTGATGTGCATGAGCTTGGAAAGACCTACAGCCAGGAAATTCTGTGCTATTATTAATGTAATTACAAGTCCTAAAAATACAGCCATTGATTTGCCGCCGCTTTTTAAGACTTTAAGATTTGCCTGAAATCCTACGGACGTGAAAAATAAAACCATACAGACTTCACGAAGTGTGTTATCGAATGTAAATTCAATAATTCCCGTTACATGGCATATGCAAGTAAATATTGCGAATAAAAGACCGCCGATTACAGGTGCGGGAATACAGAATTTTTCAAGAAAATATATTCTTTTTTTCAAAAAACTTCCAAGTAAAAGAACCAGAACAGCCACAGCGACTGTCTGATACATATCTAAAGATAAAAGCATGTGTGTCCTCCTGACTATTCTGTTATAACATCAATTCCGTGTTCGGAATAATACGCTGCCGCACCCGCATGGAAGGGGATTGTTATTCCTTCTGCTGCGTTACGGATATTAAGGTTGAGGTCAACAGAAGTCGCATATTGCAGCTGTTTTGAATTGTCAAAAAGTGATGATGTTATCTGTTTAACCGTATCCTTCGAAAGACTGTCGGACGCAAGAAGCACTGATTTGACGCCGAGTGTTTTTACCGATTCAGTTTGTCCGTTGTATGTATACGCGGGAATTATATATTCTGAATAAAAAGGACATGCGGCTTTTAATTTGTCCATGCAGTTATCGTCAATATTTAAAAGACGTACATCACATTCTTTTGAAAGTTCTTCAATTACGGTTGTTTTAATTCCTGCCGTGATAAAAAGAGCGTCGATTTTTCCTGTGGTAAATTCCTGTGCAGCATCACTGTAATCAAGGTTGACGGTCTTGATTATCTCGTCGGTAAGACCGCTGTATTTAAGAATCTGCTTTGCGTTGCTCTCGGAACCTGATTCCTCGGAGCCGATGCTTACAGTTTTTCCCTGCAAATCATTAAGGGAATAGATGTCAGAATCCTCTTTTACAACAATCTGGCATGCCTCTGTATAAAGCGTTGCGATTGCTTTGTAACCCTGATATTTTTTTTCGTCTGATGGTCCGTTGCCATTGTAGGCACTGTCAGCAATATCCATCTGTGCAATTCCTAAGTCAATATATCTGCCTGACAAAAGACGAATATTGGCAGCCGAACCTGCCGTGTTTTTCAGTTCTATTTTTGAGGCGGTGTTATCCTGGTTGAATATACCGGCAAACGCACCGGAAAATGAATAATAAATTCCGCCTATGTCGCCGGCACCCATGCGTATGTTTTTATTTGCTGAGCTACAGCCGCCAAGTACAGTCATAAGCACAAGCGGAATACACAGCAGAATACTTAATTTTTTATTCATACGTTTAATTCCTTTCACTTTCTTTGTAATATATTTTACATTAATTCATAAAAGTTGACAAGAAAACACGGTGAAATTAAATTTCTTAATAAAATTTTAATAATAGGGTTGCATTATCTTATAACTTATGATAGTATCATCTAAGTGCAAAATACAAATGTCCGTCACAGAAAGACAGAATAAAAGATTTGCAAAAAGAAAAAGAAGATAAAAAGGGAGATATTTAACATGAGTGATAAGTTGAGAGTTGGTATACTTGGTGGTACAGGTATGGTTGGACAGCGTTTTATAACATTGCTTGAAAACCACCCTTGGTTTGAAGTTGTGCTTGTTGCGGCAAGCGGACGTTCAGCAGGCAAGCTTTATGAAGAAGCTGTAGACGGACGTTGGAAGATGGCAGTAGCTATGCCTGAATATGTTAAGAAGATGACAGTTTACGATATGGATAAGGATTTCGATGAAATCGTATCAAAGGTGGATTTCGTATTCTGTGCTGTAAATATGCCTAAGGATGAGATTAAGGCTCTTGAGGAAAGATATGCAAAGGCAGAAGTTCCTGTAGTTTCTAATAATAGTGCTAACCGTTGGACACCTGATGTTCCTATGGTTGTACCTGAAATCAATCCTGAACATCTTGAAGTTATCGAGTCACAGAAGAAGAGACTCGGAACAACAAGAGGTTTTATCTGTGTAAAGCCTAACTGTTCAATTCAGAGCTACACACCTGCATTAAACGCACTTAAAGAATTCGAGCCTAAGCTTGTAGTTGCTACAACATACCAGGCTATCTCAGGTGCAGGCAAGACATTCAAAGAATGGCCTGAAATGGTTGAAAATATCATCCCATACATTGGCGGTGAGGAAGAAAAGAGTGAGAAAGAGCCATTAAGACTCTGGGGTAAAGTTGAGAATGGACAGATTGTTCCGGCAACAGAACCTGTTATTACATGCCAGTGTATCAGAGTTCCTGTTCTTGACGGACATACAGCAGCTGTATTTGTAAACTTTGAAAAGAAGCCTACAAAAGAGCAGATTATTGAAAAATGGAGAAATTTCAAGGGACTTCCACAGGAACTTGAACTTCCAAGTGCTCCAAAGCAGTTCATCCAGTATATTGAAGAAGACAACCGTCCTCAGGTTAAGCTTGATGTTAATTATGAAAATGGTATGGGAATTTCACTTGGCCGTTTAAGAGAAGATAGCGTATTTGATTACAAATTCGTAGGTCTTTCTCATAATACATTAAGAGGTGCAGCAGGCGGTGCCGTTCTTATCGCTGAACTCTTAAAGGCTCAGGGTTACATCACAAAGAAGTAATTAATAATATAAAATGTTTAATAAAGAAAACGGTGGCTCCGGTAAGGGGTCACCATTTTTGTCGTGATAACGAAAAAATTATGCACATGTGTGGTATCTCTGTTATGGACAAAAGTTTATTTTTACTGTATGATATTTCACACAGATAACAGGTGAAATAATATGGGATTGCAGCCCGGTTAGGAGAATATAGTGGAAAATAATCAGTTTTATGCGATGCTGTCAAGAATGAAATATGTGAACAGATGGGGAACCATGCGTAACACAAGCAATGAAAATATTTGCGAGCACAGTCTTAATGTTGCATTCATAGCACATGCACTTGGTATTATAAATAATGAAGAATTTAACGGAAATATAGATGCACAAAGACTTGCTGTTCTTGGTATGTACCATGATGTTACAGAGATTATAACAGGAGACCTGCCTACGCCGGTAAAATATTACAGTCCTGTGATAAGAGAGGCATATGCTGATGTTGAGCGTGTTGCAAAAGACGAGCTTTTGAGTGGAATACCTGAGAAAATGAGAAAATATTATGACAGTGTTCTTCTTGAAACAGAAGAGGAAAATGAATTGTGGAAATATGTTAAGGCGGCTGACAAATTATCTGCACTTATCAAGTGTCTTGAGGAAGAACAGATGGGTAACAGTGATTTTGCCGATGCAAAACTTACGATAGAAGAATATCTTAAAAATATGAATATGAAGGAAGTTGATTTCTTTATGGAAAAGTTCCTTCCTGCGTACAGTATGACGCTTGATGAATCAGTTACAAGGTTAGAAGGTTAATTTATGGGAAAATCAGTATTTATAGCGGAGAAGCCGAGCGTAGCACAGGAATTCGGCAAGGCACTGCATGAAAATTTCACGAGAAGAGACGGTTTTTTGGAATCCGACAATTATATTGTAACATGGTGTGTCGGACATCTTGTAACAATGAGTTATCCTGAAAAATATGATGAAAAATTGAAAAGATGGAGCTTTGATACACTGCCGTTTCTTCCGGAAAAATTTCTCTACGAAGTAATTCCTTCGGTTGAAAAACAGTTCAATATTGTAAAGGGAGTGCTTAACAGGGAAGATGTTGAGACTATCTATGTCTGTACCGATTCGGGACGTGAGGGAGAGTATATTTACAGGCTTGTTGAACAGATGGCGGGCGTGCACGATAAAAAAGAAAAACGTGTATGGATAGACTCGCAGACAGAAGAAGAAATATTAAAAGGAATAAGAACGGCAAAAGATTTGTCGGAATATAATAATCTGAGCGATGCTGCTTATCTTAGGGCAAAAGAAGATTATCTCATGGGAATTAATTTTTCGAGAGTGCTTACATTAAAATATGGCAGAAATATTTCTAACTATCTCAAAACTGACAGGACAGTTGTTTCTGTAGGACGTGTAATGACATGTGTTCTTGGAATGATTGTAAGACGTGAAAGAGAGATTCGTGCATTTGTAAAAACTCCGTTTTTCCGTGTTATAACAAAAGCACAGATAGCCGAGTCATCATTTGAGGCAGAATGGCGTGTGACTGAGAAGAGCAGATACTATCAGACACCGTATTTATATAAGGAAAATGGTTTTAAAGAAAGAAAGTATGCAGAGGAACTTGCAGCCTTTCTTAGTGAACCGCTTCCTGCAGAAGGAACTGTTGAGAGCATAGAACGTAAAAAGGAGACAAAGAATCCTCCGCTTTTATACAATCTTGCCGAAATCCAGAATGAGTGTTCAAAGCTTTTTAAAATTAGTCCGGACCAGACACTCAATATAATTCAGGAACTTTATGAAAAGAAGCTTGTTACATATCCAAGAACAGATGCCAGAGTTTTATCAAGTGCGGTCTGTAAAGAGATAAGCAAAAATATCTCCGGACTTATAAATTATGAGCCGGTAAAAGCATTTGCACAGGATATAATTTCAGGTGAAAAATTTAAAGGAATTGAAAAAACACGTTACTGTGACGATAAAAAAATAACGGACCATTATGCGATAATACCGACGGGACAGGGACTTGGTGCATTGAAGAGTCTTTCACAGACTGCTGCAAGAACGTATGAGATTATAGTGAGAAGATTTCTTAGTATATTTTATCCGGCAGCTGTATACAGCAGGGTTTCGCTGGCACTTGAATGTAAAAATGAGCGTTTTAACGCATCATTTAAAGTTCTTGTAGATGAGGGGTATCTTAAAGTGGCAAAAAATTCATTTGCAAAAGCATCAAAACAGGATGATCCGGATGGCAACGGCACAGATGACGGCAAGGCTGACGCGGCTTTACTTGAGGCATTGAAAAAGTGCAGAAAAAATGATAAACTCAGTCTTGTGGGTTTTGATATAAAAGAAGGTGAGACATCACCGCCTAAGCGGTATAATTCCGGTTCTATCATTCTTGCAATGGAAAATGCAGGACAGCTTATAGAGGACGAGGAATTGAGAGCACAGATAAAAGGTTCCGGTATAGGAACGAGTGCAACGCGTGCAGAGATTTTAAAGAAACTTAATAATATAGGATATATTTCAACTAATAAGAAAACACAGATAATAACGCCTACACAGCTGGGAGAGATTATATATGAAGTTGTTGAAAAGTCTATAGTTCATCTTCTAAATCCTGAACTTACAGCGAGCTGGGAAAAAGGTCTTAATTATGTAGCTGAAGGTTCCATTACATCTGATGAGTATCTTCAAAAACTTGAAGGTTTTGTAAGAAGACGTACAGTTGCGGTTATGAGGCTTAATAACCAGTCACAGCTTGTTGGAAGATTTAATGAAATTTCTAAAAATTATAAATAGAGTGTATTTTCAGTAAATAATATTGTATACACGGAAAAGGAGTATTTATGTGCGGTATTGTTGGTTACATCGGAGACAGGGATTGTGCTGATGTTTTAGTAAATTCGCTTGAAAAACTTGAATACAGAGGCTATGACTCAGCAGGAATCGCTGTTCTTGAAAATGGTGTGATTAAGGTTGAAAAGTGCAAGGGAAGACTTGAAAATCTTAGAAACAAGATGGCAGCAGACGGAAAGCCTTATGGTCATGTAGGTATCGGTCATACACGCTGGGCAACACATGGAGAACCATCTGATATTAATTCACATCCACATGGTAATAAACGTGTAACTATTGTACATAACGGAATTATAGAAAATTACAGACAGATAAAGGAATTTCTTATATCTGAGGGATATAGTTTTGTAAGTGAGACTGATACTGAAACAGTTGCAAAGCTTCTTGATTATTATTATACGGGAGACCCTGTTGATACAATTATCAAAGTGCTTGCAGAAATTAAAGGTTCATATGCACTTGGCATAATGTTCAGGGATTTTCCTGACAGAATATTTGCAGTAAGAAAAGATAGTCCTCTTATAGTTGGAAAAGGTGAGCATGAAAACTTTATTGCATCAGATGTTCCGGCTATTATGCAGTATACAAGGGATTATTATCTGCTTGATACTAATGATATTGCTGTTTTGACAAAAGAAAATATTGAGTTTTTTAACATCCATAAAGAAAGACTTGAAAAGAAGCTTAATACTGCTGATTGGGATGTTGATGCTGCCGAAAAAGGCGGATATGAGCATTTTATGTTAAAAGAAATTAATGAACAGCCTACAGCAGTAAAGACAACGATAACACCAAGAATCACGGATTCAATGCCGGATTTTTCCGCAGAAGGATTTGATGCGGCTAAGTTAAGTTCATATAATAAAATATATATTGTTGCATGTGGAACTGCTATGCATGCAGGAATGGTTGGAAAGTATGTTATTGAAAAGCTGGCACGAATACCTGTTATAGTGGATATTGCGTCTGAATTCAGATACAGGGACCCTCTTATTGACAATGGTGATTTAGTAATATTGATTTCACAGTCAGGAGAAACTGCTGATACAAAGGCAGCACTTGAACTTGCAAAATTAAATGGTGCCGATACACTCGCAATTGTTAATGTAAAAGGTTCATCAATTGCAAGAGCCGCTGATATGGTAGTATATACACATGCCGGTCCTGAAATTTCGGTTGCATCTACAAAGGCATATATGGTTCAGATTTCAGTTATGTATCTTCTTGCATTTGAACTTGCATACGGAACAGGAAGGATTTCTAAAGAACAGTGTGAGAAATATACAAAAGAACTTCAAAATATTCCTTCGGTTATCAAAGAGGCAATAGGTCTTGAAAAAGACTGTCAGTTTATTGCTTCAAAGCTTCTTAATGCAGACAGCCTTCTTTATATAGGAAGAGGTCTTGATTATGCATCAAGCATGGAAGGTTCATTAAAGTTAAAAGAGATTTCTTATATTCATTCTGAATCATATGCTGCCGGTGAATTAAAGCACGGCACAATTTCGCTTATAACTGAAAACATGCCTGTAATTGCGGTTGTTACACAAAAAGACCTTGAAGAAAAAACAATAAGCAATATTAAGGAAGTTAAGGCAAGAGGTGCTATGGTTATTCTTGTCTGCGGCGAAGATGTAGTTGTTGAAGATAAAGTTGCAGATTATATAATCAGGCTTCCAAAAGCAGAACAGATGTTAATGCCGATGGTTGCAGCTGTTCCACTTCAGCTTATAGCATATTACACAGCTGTTCTTAAAGGAAATGATGTTGATAAGCCGAGAAATCTGGCAAAATCAGTAACGGTTGAATAGGCAGTATAAAATAAATCTGGTGGTAGTGTGAGGAATTATATATTATGAATGACTGTATAAAAATAAGTGAGCTTTTTGATTTGAACGAGACAATTGCAGCAGATATTTTTGACGGATGTACATTTCCGTGGGAAGTTTTATCAAAGATAGGCGATTTTATCGTAAAACTTGGAAATACACTTCCTGAATCAGAATATGAAAAAAGAGGAGAAAATGTATGGGTCGCCAAAAGTGCAAAAGTATTTGATTCGGCATATATCAACGGACCATGCATAATAGGAAAGGATGCAGAAGTACGTCACTGTGCATTTATACGTGGAAATGCAATTGTAGGCGAGGGTGCAGTTGTAGGTAATTCTACAGAACTTAAAAATGTAATTTTGTTTAACAAAGTTCAGGTGCCGCATTATAATTATGTGGGAGATTCAATATTGGGATTCAGGGCACATATGGGTGCAGGTTCGATAACATCTAATGTGAAATCTGATAAAAAGCTTATTGTAATTAAAGGACCGGACGGGAATGTTGAGACAGGAATTAAGAAAATAGGAGCATTTCTTGGAGATAATGTTGAGGTTGGATGTGGAAGTGTTCTCAACCCAGGTACGATAGTCGGAAGAGAATCTAATATTTATCCGCTTTCAAGTGTGCGTGGATGTGTTCCTGCTAAAAGTATTTACAAAAATAAAAATGAAATTGTAGAAAAGAATAATGATTAAATTGTTTCAAAGAAACATGAAATTAATGTAAAAATACGTAAAGGTCGTTGACTATTCGGAAGGTTTGTGAGAAAATAATCAAAGTACGGATAGAGAAGTACATAAAGAAGAACCTTTAGATTACGAAAGGAGTATGAAAATGATTTATACACAGGAAGTAGAAAACATGTGTCCAGTAGCACAGGGCGTTCATCATGGTGCCGCTCCAGTTCCTACAGAGGGAAAATGGGTACAGAATAAGGAAGTTAAGGATATTTCAGGCTTTACACATGGTGTGGGCTGGTGTGCTCCACAGCAGGGTGCCTGCAAACTTACATTAAATGTTAAGGAAGGTATTATTCAGGAAGCATTAGTTGAGACAATCGGATGTTCAGGCATGACACATTCAGCAGCTATGGCATCAGAAATTTTACCAGGTTTAACAGTTATGGAAGCATTAAATACAGACCTTGTCTGTGATGCTATCAATACAGCTATGAGAGAGCTTTTCTTACAGATTGTATACGGAAGAACTCAGAGTGCATTCTCAGAAGACGGTCTTGCAGTTGGTGCAGGTCTTGAAGATCTTGGTAAGGGACTTCGTTCACAGGTTGGTACTATGTATGGTACACTTGCAAAAGGTCCTCGTTATCTTGAGATGGCAGAAGGTTATGTAACAGGTATCGCTCTTGACAAGGATAACCAGATCATTGGTTACAAGTTTGTAAACCTTGGTAAGATGACAGATTTCATCAAGAAGGGTGACGATGCTAACACAGCTTATGAAAAGGCTTGTGGACAGTACGGCAGAGTTGCTGATGCTGTTAAGATTATCGATCCAAGAACAGACGAAGAAGTAAAGTAAGGAGGAGATACGACAATGGCTTTATTTGAATCATATGAAAGAAGAATAGATAAAATTAATTCAGTATTAAACAGCTATGGCATTTCTTCAATCGAAGAAGCAGAGAAGATTACAAAGGATGCTGGATTAGACGTATATAACATGGTAAAGGGAATTCAGCCAATCTGTTTTGAGAACGCTTGCTGGGCTTATACTGTAGGTGCTGCAATCGCAATCAAGAAGGGTGCAAGAAAGGCTTCAGAAGCCGCTGCAGCTCTTGGTGAAGGTCTTCAGGCTTTCTGTATTCCAGGTTCAGTTGCTGATCAGCGTAAGGTTGGTTTAGGTCATGGTAACCTTGGTAAGATGCTTCTTGAGGAAGATACAGAATGCTTCGCATTCCTTGCAGGTCACGAGTCATTCGCAGCTGCTGAGGGTGCTATCGGTATCGCAGAAAAGGCTAACAAGGTACGTAAAAAACCATTAAGAGTTATCTTAAATGGTTTAGGAAAAGATGCTGCTAAAATCATCTCAAGAATCAATGGTTTCACTTATGTAGAAACTCAATTCGATTATTTCACTGGAGAAGTTAAAGAAGTATCTAGAACTGCTTATAGTGATGGTCCACGTGCTAAAGTTAACTGCTATGGTGCAGATGACGTACGTGAAGGTGTTGCTATCATGCATAAAGAAGGTGTAGATGTATCAATCACTGGTAACTCTACTAACCCTACTCGTTTCCAACATCCAGTTGCTGGAACATATAAAAAAGAATGTATCGAACAAGGTAAAAAATACTTCTCAGTTGCATCTGGTGGTGGAACTGGACGTACTTTACATCCTGATAACATGGCTGCTGGTCCTGCTTCATATGGTATGACTGATACTATGGGACGTATGCATAGTGATGCTCAATTCGCTGGTTCTTCATCAGTTCCTGCTCACGTAGAAATGATGGGATTAATCGGTATGGGTAACAACCCAATGGTTGGAGCTACTGTTGCAGTTGCTGTTGCTATCGAAGAAGCTTGTAAATAATTCATTAAAAA
>OHIN01001518.1_pt1 | contig 11873 bp, 9 predicted proteins | sample 1568261 | NCBI WGS metagenome assembly OHIN01 (sample SAMEA3879578, study PRJEB24766) | human gut metagenome | biome: human-associated habitat; feature: feces | place: USA | collected 1985/1987
GGTCTTCAGGGATATCGAAATAGAAATAAGCTTCCATACGACGGCTGTGCACGTGGGCCGGCATCGTGTTCCATACCGATCCGGGCATCAGTTCGGTGAGGCCCATCTGCAGCTGGCAGGGACCCTCTTTGAGCACATTGTTCACTATCAGCTGGTTGATAATGCGGTCGTTGCTCTCCTCCATCTTACCGGCATGGAAAGAATTGGCCTTTATCGAACCCTTGCGGCCATCGATGGTGATGAGCTGCACGGGGTAAGATTTATGGGCGTTGGTGGAGTTGATATAGAACTTGGCGGGCTTGGAAGCGTCCTTGCTTTTGAACACCACCTTGCGGCAGCCGCATCCGATATAGAGGGCATCCTTGAAATGGAGCTCATATTCCTTGCCGTCGACTTCGATAATGCCGTCGCCACCGATATTGATGGCGCCGAGCTCGCGGTGCTCAAGGAAATATTCCGACTTGATGGGATCGATGGCAGTCAGCTCAAGCGGACGCGTGGCAGGCACGGCGCCACCGAAGATTAGACGATCATACATCGAATAGGTGAGGTTGATCTCATCGGCGGCCATCACCTTCTGCATCGAGAATCGCTCGCGAAGCTGCGTGGTGTCGTAATGCTTCACGTCATCGGGATGACATGCCGTCTGTATCGAATAATGGGTCTGGGCCGAAACCGAGCCCATCACAGCCGCCATCATGGCGACAATTATCATTTTTCTCATTTTTTGAATTTTAAATATTTGCTATCGCTTCGAAGCATTCGGCACATTTTCGGCTGATCGCCGTCCAGTCGCCGGCAGCTACGGTTGCTTTCGGGAACAGCTTCGAGCCCATGCCTACGCAGAAAGCACCGGCCTCGAACCATGCACGCAGGTTGTCGGCCTCGGGAGCTACTCCGCCGGTAACCATGATCTTCGACCAGGGCATCGGGGCCATGAGGCCTTTCACCATCTTCGGGCCGAGCACATCGCCGGGGAAGAGCTTGCAGACCTCGCAACCCACCTCCTGGGCCATCCCGACCTCCGTGACGCTTCCGCATCCCGGAACGTAAGGAACGCCGCGGCGGTTGCATACGCGCGCCACCTCCGGATTGAAGAGCGGGCCAACCACAAAGCAGGCTCCGAGCTGCATATAGAGAGAGGCTGTGCCCGGCTCGACAATGGAACCGACACCCACGGCCATCTCGGGACATGCCTCGGCGGCATATTTCACAACCTCGGCGAATACCTCATGCGCGAAATCGCCGCGGTTGGTGAACTCAAAAAGGCGGACGCCGCCGTCGTAGCAGGCTTTCACCACGGCCTTTGCCGTCTCTACATCCTTATGATAGAAAACAGGAACCATCGGAGCCGCGGCCATCTTGGCGAGCACCTGGAGTTTATCGAATCTTGCCATTTTTCTAATTCTTTAGATTCTATTCCTTAAAATTTGTCAACGCTGAACGCGTCCGTTGGCGGAACCGCCGGCGAGTGCCTTCACCTCATCGGCCGACACCAGATTGAAGTCGCCCGGAATCGTCTGCTTAAGAGCGGAAGCAGCCACGGCAAATTCCAGAGCGTCCTGCACTGAATCCATGGTGAGCAGACCGTGGATGAGGCCTCCCGAGAATGAGTCGCCGCCACCGACGCGGTCGATGATAGGATTGATCTCATAGCGCTTCGACTCATAGAACGCGTTGCCGTCGTAGGCAAGAGCTTTCCAGCCGTTGCAGGTTGCCGAGAAGCTCTCACGCAGAGTGGAGGCCACGATGCGGAAGCCGAATTTCTCGGCCATGGCGCGGAATATACCCTTATAACCCTCGGCGGAAGTGTCGCCACCCTCCACATCGGCATCGGGCTTGAAGCCGAGACAGAGGTCGGCGTCCTCCTCATTTCCGATGCAGACATCGACATAATCCATGAGGGGCACCATCACCGAGCGGGCCTTTTCGGGAGTCCAGAGTTTTTTGCGGAAATTGAGATCGACCGAAACGGTGACGTCATGACGCTTGGCGGCCTGGCAGGCAAGGAGCGTCAGTTTGGCGGCTTTGTCGGAGATAGCGGGAGTGATACCGCTCCAGTGGAACCAGTCGGCGCCCTCCATGATGGCGTCGAAATCGAAATCCGACGGGTCGGCTTCGGCTATGGCGGAACCGGCGCGGTCGTAGATCACTTTCGAGGGACGCATAGAAGCGCCGGTCTCGCAGTAATATATGCCTACGCGCGAACCGCCGCGGCAAATGTAGTCGGTATGCACACCGTAGCGGCGAAGCGCATTGACGGCGCCCTGCCCTATCTCATGGGCAGGCAGTTTGCTTACGAAATAGGCATCATGCCCGTAGTTGGCGCAGCTCACAGCCACGTTGGCCTCGCCGCCGCCCCAGATCACATCGAAGGCATCCACCTCCACAAAGCGTTTGCATCCGGCCGGCGAAAGGCGGAGCATGATCTCGCCTAAAGTTACAATCTTCATTATTTGAAACTTCTCTTTGAAAATTCTTATTATTCTATAGATTCCGGCTTGTTATTCCATAGATTCCAGCCTGGTGGAATTGTCGCGGGCCATCTCTTTCTGGTTGCGCACAATCAATACGCGGTTCCAGAACATAAGACCCATGGAGCCGACGACGAGTATTCCGGCGCCGATCCATTTCCAGGCGTGGCAGAGCTGGAAGATGACCCATGCCAGCGGACTGGCGGCGAAGTCGAGACTTCCACCCTCGAACCCGTCGGGGATGGCAACCGCGCTGTCTTGAGTGGCGGCGAACACATCCTTGGCGGCATAAGTGAAATAGGGAGCGAGGCTCGTAACCATGTAGAGTCCGCCGATTATAACCGCCAGACCGATGATGAAGGTCTTAAGCACATTTCCTCTGGTATATGGCAACACGAGCGGGAAGATATAGAACATTCCGGCCAGCGATGCAAGCGGGAGGAAACGGTTGTCGGGAAGGATCACGGCAAGGAAGAGAGTCACCGGAATGAGGAGCAGCGAAACTACCAGAGTTGTCGGGTGTCCGATCACGAGCGCGGGACTCATGCCGATGTTCAGACCTTCGGCACCCTTGAACTTGCGGGCTATCAGACTGCGCGTGGCTTCGGAAATGGGGCGCAGACCCTCGATGAAGAGCACGGTGACGCGGGGGATGAGCTCCATGACGGCTCCCATCTTGATGCCGAGTCCGAGAATCATCGGGATATTGTCGACGATCTCCTGCCATGAACTGCAGGCAAGACAGCCTATGCCAATGCCGACCACCACACCAAGGAAGAGAGGTTCGCCAAGCAGGCCGAATTTCTTCTTCAGACCCTCGGCATCGATTTCCAGACGGTCGAAACCGGGAATCTTGTCGAGCCCTTTGTTGATAAGCCATGCGAAGGGTACGAAACCGGCGCAGAAAGGCTGCGGAATCGAGATGCCGTCCATATTCTTATAGTAGCGCTGGAACTTGAGGGCCGTCATGTCGGCGATCACCAGAGTTATGACATAGCAGACGATGGCTCCGAAGAAACCCCACGCCAGCGAATCGCTGGCGAAATAGATCACGGCGCCGATGAATGCGAAATGCCAGTAGTTCCAGAGGTCGATATTGACAGTGCGGGTTGTCTTCGTGAAGAGCATGAGCAGGTTCACGCAGAGGCACACCGGGATGATGAAGGCTCCCACGGCGGTGTTATAGGCCACGGAGGCCGCTGCGGGCCATCCCATGTCGAACACCTTGAGCTGAAGGTCGTAGATCTCCACAACCTTGTTGAGCGCCGGGCCGAGAGCGGAAGTGAGCAGGGCCGTCACTATGGAGAGTCCGACGAATCCGACTCCCACCTTGAGGCCCGCTTTAAGCGCATCGCTGAAGCGGATGCCGATGCAGACGCCGAGGATGGTGAAGATCACCGGCATCATTACGGCTGCTCCAAGACCGATGATATATGAGAATACAGCTTCCATTATTCTCTGTTATTCTCCGTTGGATCAGGGCTGTTTGCCGATATAGGCGAGAATACCGCCGTCGACATAAAGGATATGTCCATTCACGAAATCGCTTGCCTTCGAAGCCAGAAAGAGAGCCGGACCCATGAGGTCTTCGGGTGTGCCCCAGCGTGCGGCCGGAGTCTTGGCGATAATAAAGGAGTCGAAGGGGTGACGGCTGCCGTCGGGCTGACGTTCACGGAGAGGAGCGGTCTGCGGAGTGGCGATATAACCCGGGCCGATGCCGTTGCACTGGATGTTGTATTCACCATATTCGGAAGCGATGTTGCGGGTGAGCATCTTCAGGCCGCCCTTTGCGGCTGCGTAAGCGGAAACGGTCTCGCGGCCGAGCTCGCTCATCATCGAACAGATGTTGATGATCTTGCCGCCACCTTTCTTGATCATGGAGGGTATCACTGCCTTGGAGCAGATGAACGGTCCGACAAGGTCTATGTCGACTACCTGACGGAACTCGGAAGCCTTCATCTCCGTCATGGGGATACGTTTGATGATTCCGGCGTTGTTGACGAGGATATCTATCGTGCCAACGGTCTTCTCGATGTCGGCCACCATTGCCTGAACGGCTTCTTCGTTGGTGACGTCGCATAGATAACCCTTAGCATCGATGCCGAGCTCGGCGTAAGCCTTGCGGCCCATCTCCAGAGAGTCCTCGTTATTGGTGTTGTAAACAATCTTCGCCCCCGCACCTGCAAGCGAACGGGCAATGGCAAGTCCTATTCCATAAACGGCTCCCGTGACGAGAGCAACCTTGCCTTCCAATGAAAACATGTCCATATTCTTAAGATTTAAAATGAAAATTAATTCTTTTCGAGAACCTCGAGGTTCCCGAGTTTCTCGAGATTCTCGATTCGGGATTCTCGAGATTCCCAAGATTCCCGATTTTTCTTAATCGAATCTCAGCGTCACGATCGATTTGGCGGGGAGCCGCAGCGTGAGGTGTCCTTTCTTGGCGGCTGCCACCTTGAAAGGCTTCACGCAGACATCTTCGGGGTGCGAGAAATCGTTATAGCTCTGAGCTTCCGGAGCCGTAAGGATCTCTCCCTCCACATTCCGTCCGGCCACCTTGCCGAGGTCGACGGTGATCTCCGCCTCCTCATCGAGGTCGGTGTTGACCAGCGAGAGGCAATAGCGGCCATCCTTCCGCGAGGCAGTGGCGGAAACCACCGGCACGCTGCGGCCACCCCTCACCTGCCGGCTCCCGGCAAACACCTCCACGGGAACAGAAAGAGCGTCCTGATGCGGCGTATACATGCGAAAGACATAATATGTGGGGGTTAGAACCATCTTATCCTCTTTGGTGAGCACCATCGACTGGAGCACGTTGGCGATCTGCGCGATGTTGGCCATGCGGACACGGTCGGCATAACGATGGAAAACGTTGAGCGACAGCGCGGCCACCATAGCGTCGCGCAGGGTGTTCTGCTGGTAGAGGTGACCGCTGACAGTGCCCGGCTCCTCGTCCCACCATGTGCCCCACTCATCGACAAGCAGACCTTTGCGCTTCCGGCTGTCGTAGCGGTCCATGATTTCGCAATGGCGGCGGATCACCGGCTCGATCTCGAGACATTTGCCGAGAGTCCAGTAATAGTCGTCGGCCGTGAAGTCGGTAGCCGACCCCTTGCGGCCGCTCCAGCCCGTCACTGTGTAATAATGAAGCGAGATACCGTCGAAATGGTTACGGGCCTTTTTCATCAGCACTTCCGTCCAGTTATAGTCATAGTCGCTGGCACCGGAGGCTATCTTATAGAGTCGGTTGCCGTCGAAATTGCGGCAGTAGGTCTGATAGCGGCGATAAACGTCGGCATAATATTCGGGAGTGAAATTGCCACCGCAACCCCAGCTTTCGTTGCCGACACCGAGATATTTCAGATGCCAGGGTTTCTCGCGTCCGTTCTGACGACGCAGGTCGGCCATCGGGCCGCTCTCGGCCGTGATGTATTCCACCCATTTGGCAAGTTCCTCGACTGTGCCGCTGCCCACATTTCCGCTGAGGTAGGGCTCCGTGCCGAGAAGTTCGCAGAGGTTGAAGAACTCGTTTGTGCCAAAGGAATTGTCTTCGACAGTGCCCCCCCAGTTGTTGTTGACCATCCGGGGACGGAGAGCGGGATCGCCGATGCCGTCGCGCCAATGGTATTCATCGGCGAAACAGCCGCCGGGCCAGCGGAGCACTGGAACTTTCAGCGCCTTCAGCGCTTCGAGCACATCCTTGCGGTAGCCATCGACGTTGGGGATTTTCGAATCCTTGCCGACCCAGAGACCGCCATAGATGCACGTGCCGAGATGTTCGGCGAACTGGCCGTAGATCTCCTTGGGAATCATGACCGAGTCCTTGACTTCGCAAAGTTTGACGGAGGCCTGACGCAATCCCCAGAGAGGCATGGCGCAGACGACGGCTATAATCGTTAAAAGTATTTTTTTCATAACCTTGATTTCATTCCTGTTAATAGATACGTTTCAACAGCTTCGTTTACTTAAATACCACAACTGCGGCGGACGCATCTGAGATGCGTCCGCTTCCGGCTAATGCGAACCGAGATAAATTCAGAAGCCCAGACGGTAAACGCCGAAGGTGCGCGCGGGGACATTGAGCATGAGCGGCTCACCTTTCTCGAGAACGCGGTTTCTCTTCAGGGGCTTCACTTTGTCGGGGTTATCGAGCGTATTCTCCGCTTTTGCTCCGGCATGAAGCGTTTCGGCGCAGAGAGTAGTGAAATTCTTTTTCAATCCCTTGAAGTCGAGGCGGATCTCCTGCGGTTCGTCGGAAGTATTGGCAATCTTCACGATATATTCACCGGTGGCATTGTCGTAGGCCGCGGTAGCAAAAATACCCTCCTGACCCTCAAGGCCTGCCGCGGGGCGGCCGTCGAGCGTCGTGGGCACCACGCGGGAGCCTTTGTTGAGGCTATACATCTGCTGGACGTAATAGCTGGCCGTAGGCATGCTGCGCAGGTTGTCGAACCATATCATGTCGGGACGCCATTGCCAGCCCTCGACATGGGCGAAGAGCGGAGCGTAGGTGGCCATCTCCACAACGTCGGCATTGCGCTCGAGACCTGTCATGAAGGCCGCTTCCATCAGCGCGGCGTTGAAATGATTGCGGCCATACCCTTTGCCATGGCAGGCATATTCTCCGGCGAACACTTTTGGCCCTTTCCTGTCATAGTTGTCATAGCGGGTGCCCTGGCTGAGGAACCAGCTCTCCGGACGATAGAAATGCTCGTCGACAAGGTCGACTTTCAGCTTCTTCATCTCGGGCCAAAGGTAATCGAATTCCTTCCCCTCGGAGTTGGGACCCGAGGAGCCGATGATGCGGATATCGGGATAGCGGGCGCGGATGGCTTTCACGAATGGGGCGAGCCGAGTAACGTATTCCGGTCCCCACTGCTCGTTGCCTACGCCGATATATTTGAGGCCGAAGGGGGCCGGATGGCCCATCTCGGCGCGAAGAGCGCCCCATTTGCTGTCGACGGGACCGTTGGCGAATTCAATAAGGTCGAGAGCATCCTGAATATAGGGGTCGAGGGCATCCACGGGAACATGGGCCGATTCCTTGTCGTTCTGGTACTGGCATACGAGACCGACATTGACCACGGGCAGCGGGGCCGCGCCAAGAAGTTCGCTCAGCAGGAAATATTCATAGAAACCGAGGCCGAAACTCTGATAATAGTCGGGGAAGAAACGATGGTCGAAGGTGAATTCCCAGCGATTCTCCTTTGTCGGTCGGTTTTCGGGAGCGCCGACAGTATTCTTCCACTGATAGCGGCTGTCGAGGTCCGTACCCTCCACGATGCAGCCACCGGGGAATCTGAACACACCGGGGCGAAGGGCGGCGAGACGCTCCACGAGGTCGCGGCGCAGACCATGGATATTGTCGGCGGGGAAAAGGGAGATGTGCTCCAGATCGACGGTGTTTTCCGGGCGGCGCAGATAGATGCGGAGCTTACCCTTCAGGACGGTTCTGTCGGGACGCAGGTCGACCTCATATTTTTTCCATTCTGAGCCGGAAATCTCTATCTTCTCCGAGGCGCAGCTCTGGCCCCCTTCGGAATTAGACTCGTCGATGAGCTGAACACGAATCCGCGCTTTTCCACCATCGGGAACGCGGGCATATACGCTGAAATGATATAGCGAGTCCTTCTCGAACGAGACGCCGAAGAAGCCCTCGTTCACCAGTGCCGTGTGGCGGTGGGGATGGCCGGCGGGAGCAAGCTCTACATAATGGGGATTGCGGGCAAAGGGACCGTCGTCCTTTATTGAGACGTTTCCTGCCGTGGCCCATCCCATGAGCGGATTGTCGAACTCGAACGAGCGGTTTTTCACTTTTTCGGCGTAGAGACCGCCGTCGGCGCCATAGTTGATATCTTCGAAAAAGAGACCGTACATGGTCGGAGGAATTTCAGCGCCTTTTTTCGCCGTGTTGATGGTCAGCGTCTTCTGGGAATCGGCAAAAACCGGCGTCAATGCGGTTCCGGCCATAAACATGAGAAGAGCAGCCTTGACTGACAGAGATTTCATGATGTCTTGAATATTTTAGGTCGGTTAGTATTTGTGTAGGTTATATGAGGAGGCAGGCCGTGTAAGCGGCTTCCTGATAGCAATATGAAGTGTGGCGCATTCAGGCGTTCAGCCGAAGATGCGCCGGAATATGCGGTCGGTGGCGCCGAGTTTCCCGCGGATATAGTCGCCGGCCGCCTGTCCGAGTTTACGGCGCGTTTCGGCGGCGTCGGGAGCGAGGAAGAGGCGGTCGGCCTCGCGTTCGAAGTCGGCCTTGCAGCCGACGGGGAGACCTCCGCCTGACTCGGCCATCTCCCGAGCTTCGATAAATTTGGCGTTGTTGGGGCCATAGATAACGGGCACGTCGTAGACGGCGGCCTCGTTGATATTATGGAGGCCGGCTCCGAAACCACCCCCGACATAAGCAACGTCGCAATAGGCGTAGGAAGAGGAGAGCAGTCCGAAGCAGTCCATTATCATCACTCTCGCTTTGTCGGCGAGCTCGGGATTCTTCTCCGCCTCGCTCATCAGCACTGCGTCGGAGCCGAAACGGGCACGGAGGGTTTCAAGGCGGCTTTGGTCGAACTCATGGGGAGCGATCACAAGCTTTACTTCCGGATGGGCGTTGAACCATCCGGAATAGACATCCTCGTCGGGCGGCCAGCTGCTTCCGGCCATCATCACTGCGGGGCGGCCGGAGGCACCCTCCTTCACGAAACGTTCGAGCACAGGGATAGGCTTGCGGGTGGAACGTATGTCGGCCACACGGTCGAAACGGGTATCGCCGCAGACCTCCACACGTTCGATGCCTATGCCGGCGAGCAGGCGTCGGCTGCGTTCGTCCTGCACGAAGATGCGGGTATACCAGTCGAGCCAGCGGCCATACCAGGCACTGCGTTTCTTGAAAAAGAACTGCTCGGGGCGAAAAACCGCGCTTATCAGATATACGGGTATGTTGCGTTTATACAGAGCCTCGAGATAGTTGCGCCAGAACTCATATTTCACGAATATGGCCATCTCGGGGCGGGCTATGTCGAGGAAACGGCGCACTCGTCCGGGTGTGTCGAAGGGAAGATAACACACGCAGTCGGCGCCCCCATAGTTTTTGCGGACTTCATAGCCGGAGGGGGAAAAGAATGTGAGCAATATGCGGAATTCGGGACGCTCGGCGCGGATGCGTTCGATTATGGGACGCCCCTGCTCGAATTCGCCGAGGGAGGCGGCATGAATCCATATCCAGTGCTCGCCGGAGCCAACGGCTTCGCGCAACTTCTGCTGCCATTCATGCTGGCCATGCTCGAGAAGGCGCGCTTTGGCATTGCTCACGGAAGCCACCCTGACGCCTACGCCATAGGCGGCAATGCCGGCCGAATAGAGCGGGCGCTCTAAAAACCGGCGGCAACCGGCGGCAGCCGTCTTTCTCATTCTCTCGAGAATCCGTGAACTCATTTCTCGGGTACCGGTATGTTTTCAACAGCCCTGCGGATCCGCGCCACTACCTCGTCGCGGGGCATGAGCTCCGTTATGTCGAACATGTGCGGCCCGCGGCATGCGCCGACAACGGCCAGACGGAAAGCATTCATCACGTTGCCGAGATGATAACCTTTGGAGGCAATCCAGTCGAGTACAATCTTCTCTGCATTGGCCGAGGTCATGTCGTCGATTCCTTCGAGCACGCCGATAAGTTCCTCCATGATGGCGGGAGTCTCGGCGCTCCAGCGCTTCTTGACATCCTTGGCGGCATATTCCGTGGGAGCCACGAAGAAGAAATCGGCCTGATCCCACAGGTCGGGGATGAGACTCGCGCGACCCTTCACCATTCCGAGCGCGCGGGCGATATATTCTTCGGAGAATCCTTCGATACCTTTCTCCTTGAGAATCGGCATGAAGAGGCGGGCAAGCCTCGTCGGGCTTGCGCATGAGATATTCATGATTGAACCAGATACCTTTCTGATAGTCGAATTTGGCTCCGGCTTTGGAACAATGGTCGAACGAGAATTTGGAGACAAGCTCCTGCATGTCCATCAGTTCGCTGTCATCGCCCGGGTTCCAGCCCAGGAGAGCGAGGAAATTCACCACGGCCTCGGGCAGATAACCTTTCTCGCGATATCCCGAGGAGATTTCGCCCGACTTGGGGTCGTGCCATTCGAGGGGGAAGACAGGGAAGCCGAGTTTGTCGCCGTCGCGTTTGGAGAGCTTGCCGTTGCCGACGGGCTTGAGCAGAAGGGGAAGATGCACGAACTGAGGCATCGTGTCGCTCCAGCCGAAAGCTTCATAGAGGAGCACATGCAGCGGAGCCGAAGGGAGCCATTCCTCGCCGCGGATCACATGACTCACCTCCATCAGATGGTCGTCGACAATATTGGCGAGATGGTAGGTGGGAAGGTCGTCGGCACTTTTATAAAGCACCTTGTCGTCGAGAATGTCGGAGTTGACGGTGACTTCGCCGCGGATAAGGTCGTTGACATGAATTTCGCGGCCCGGCTCAATGAGGAAGCGGACCACATACTGCGTGCCGTTGTCAATGAGGCGTTTCACCTCCTCGGCGGGAAGCGTGAGCGAGTTGCGCATCTTTCCGCGGGTAGAGGCGTCATACTGGAAGTTAGGAACGGCGGCGCGTGCGGCCTCGAGTTCCTCGGGAGTGTCGAAAGCTATGTAGGCACGGCCGTTGTCGAGAAGCATCTTGACATGCTCGCGATAGATGTCGCGGCGCTCGCTCTGCTTATAGGGGCCGTAGGCGCCACCTTCGCGCACACCCTCGTCGATGCCGATGCCGAGCCATGCGAGCGATTCGTTGATATATTCCTCGGCGCCGGGCACGAACCGGCGGCTGTCGGTTCCACGAAACGCTCCTGGTCGGTATCCTCGATGCGGAGAATCATGTCTCCACCGTGGGCGCGTGCAAACAGATAGTTATATAATGCGGTCCTGACTCCGCCGATATGAAGAGGCCCTGTGGGCGACGGCGCAAAGCGGACTCTTACTTTACGTTCCATGATGAATAGCTGCTAAATGGTAAATTTATGCAAATTTACCTATTTTCGGCAACTATTCAAAATACATTTCAGTCAAAATTAGGGGAGTAATGGTTCAAAGCCGGAGAAGAGAGCGGGCCGGGCGATGAAGGAGGGATGGAAGAGGACGCTACTGTTCGAGGCGGAAACGTTTGCCGTCCCATCGGTAGAGGATGGTTCCCTTCATGAAAGGGGCTATCTGCTTATAATCATCCGCGCTCACGAACCGGCCCACAGTGAGTTCGGCAGTGATAGTCCTCCCATCGGGCGAGGGAGTGTATCTCATCGTGGGAAACGGCACTATCCGACGCACGAGCTCACGGCTCTTTTTATCGGGGAATTTGAAAAAGTCCTCGAGAACGGGCGTCTTGAAGTAGCGGCCGCGAGGCAGAGGGGC
>OHIN01001524.1_pt1 | contig 11851 bp, 10 predicted proteins | sample 1568261 | NCBI WGS metagenome assembly OHIN01 (sample SAMEA3879578, study PRJEB24766) | human gut metagenome | biome: human-associated habitat; feature: feces | place: USA | collected 1985/1987
ATAGATATTGTGAATTTCTGGTTCAGCTCTACTTCGTCAAAATAATATATTTTCTGGTCTTCATATGATTGAGGATGTGCTTTATAAGTAATAGCAAGCCGTTTTTTGTTTCCCTCATATATTACCTTCAAAGGAACTGGTCCATTATCACCATTTGGATATATCCCATGCACCTGACATACCATCACTCTGCCATTTGCTGGAATTTTTGTCACTGCCTCTTCAACATCAAGACAATGTCTGCCATTCCAGTCCCAGTTCACTGTTTTATCGTCTCCCATCATTTCCCGCAATTCAGAACGTGCATATTTTGTGTTAACAGTTTTGGGGGCACTGACTGGTGTATTAAATACAAATGCACTATCTGAATCGTCATAATAAAAATATTCACTTGAATAATTGTCAAACGAAATACCTGTTCCTTTTCCTACTTCTTTAATTTTCGTATCGCTGCCATCCTGTAATTCTGGAATCTGTAATTTCCAATGAGCATTCAGCTTTTCAATAAATATTGATTTATAATTAATTGAATTATCCTCTTCTGCCTCAGATACAGGCCACACACAACCTGTAAATACTATGCCCGCAATTATTCCACTTATAATGAGCATAGTCCACTTGTACTTTCTTATCCTCATCACAACCCCTTATATATCTTCTCTATCCACGCCATCACTACATTTTTAGGTCGTGCAAATGGCTCTTTATGACTAAGCATAAAATATGGTGCTTTTATCTTTTCAAACGCATTAATCTCTTCTTTTAAAAGGCTTTTATTATATTCTCTTACTGGACCCTTAGTTGCCGGATACAATGCATCTCCAAGGAAGCAATATCTCCCGTCTACTTCCATTGCTACACTTCCTTTTGAGTGACATGACGGAAGCTGAAATATATGAAACTTATGAAAACCAGCATCAATATACATATCATCAGATACAATTTCACCTTTATTAGTGTGCTTATAAGTATATTTCCCTTGATAAATTTTTATCCTGTCTTTTATCTGTGGATGTCCTTTATCCTGCGCTTCATCATTCTTCCATAATCCGCATATTTTATCCAGATTGCCAATATGGTCAAGATGAAAATGTGACAATACAATATTAATATTTTTACCATCACAATTAATCTCTTTTAAATGTTCTATAACATCGGGATGATTTCCGACATCATAAAGCCATATATCATCACTTCCCTCAATTACCACAACATTAGACGACAACGGCGATTCCGATGGTGTGATATAAGATATTCCATGCTCTATTTCTATTATATTCAATTCACTCATTGTTATATATTAATCTCCACGGTTCAAACTTTTTTCACAGATTCATCACCAGTTATTCATATTATACCGCTATTATTCCATTATCAACAAGTGAATAATATATCAACAGATAAAACCATAATTAACTTATCAGACATACCTGCCTTAGCTGAGTATTTCAACCATAATACTGGCACAAATTGGATCAAATACTGTATCTGCCATCCTTTCAATATTGTCCCTGATATCGGATATGTCTTCATTCCTGCCTATGTGTCGGTCAGCATAATCAGCTATTGCAACAATACGTGCAAGCAATGGAATATCATCGCCGCTTATACCCTCATTAAAACCACTTCCGTCATAATTCTCGCGGTGATATCTGACTGCCTGTGCAATTCTTTGGGATTCATCTGTCTGTAACATATTAATAATCTGATACCCCTTACTGACATAGGTCTTAAAAATCTCATACTCGTCATCTGTAAGACCAGCCTTGTTAATAAGTGCATCCGGTATGCCAATCATTCCAATCTCATGCAGTAATCCTGCCTTATAAGCATCATCACATGATTTCTTATCAAGATTCATTCTCTGTGCAATACTCCTTGAATACTCTGCCACATTATTACAGTGCTCCTCTTCTCCCGGTATCTTGGCTGCCAGAGCTTTGGACATTGTATTGATAACCTTCATTGACATAGATTCAAGCTTTTTCTTCTCATCATGCACACGTTCCTCAAGTATCTGGTTTCTCTTTCTTTTTTCAACCCAGTAACGCTGGATAATATACATAAGGCAGTATGATATAAGAACGAAACATATAAACAGATATGGAAAACGAAGCGTTATATTATCGCCGTATATAAACTTGGCTGACATATCAACATTGAGTCTGAAACACACAATTACCATAATTAAAAATACAAAATTAAGCACAATGCTGTTACGTATTCCAAGCACGAATACAATTCCACATGCAAATATCATGGAAAACATTACGCTGAAATATCCGATACTCGCATGATAATACACATAAAATACTGGTATGCTTAGAATTATGCACACTATCGCATCTATCCATGTTCTGTAATAAAATCTTGAAACCATTATATTAATAAAAAGAACTGTGACCATTATAATTAATGATATTATATAATCATCTGGTGCCCCATAGATAATTCCATTAGGAATACTGATAGCCCATATAAATCCAAATACAACCTTAATCCAGAATGCAAGGCTCTTATCTTCATATGGACACATTATCACTTCCCATATATGCTTTATTCGTGATACTACTCTGGTATTCTCTGACATATCTATATTACTATCCTGCCTTCCTCAATCAATGTAATTACAGTTTCTGCAACAGATTTATCAAACTGTGTTCCAGCGCCCTTCTCAAATTCACCGATAATATAATCCTTATCACAATGCTTTCTGTAACATCTGTTAGAATTCATCGCATCAAGTGAATCTGCTGCACTGATTATTCTTACCATCCATGGAAGTTCTTCTCCCTTAATTCCATATGGATAGCCCTTACCATCATATCTTTCATGATGGTACACAGCCCCTATATCTGCCTGTGGAAGAAATTCCAGACCAGATAATATCTGACCGCCCCAGACTGTATGATTCTTCATTATTCCATACTCCTCGTCTGTAAGCCTTGCAGGTTTGTTAAGTACCGCATCTGGAACTGCAATCTTGCCAATATCATGCAGAAAGGCACTTCTATATATCAGTGAAATCTCTTCGTCTGTGAATTCATGCGCCTTCAGGTTCCTTGCGATAAGCTTGGAATACTCTGCAACCCTCTTTGAATGTTCCTGTGTATATCCATCCTTTTCATCAAGCATCTGGCTTATCGCTGTAACAGCATCAATCATAAGCTTCTTAGTCCCCTCTACAGCTTCAAGTACTTCTGTTTCAAGATTTTTCTCATTATCCGCCTGTCTTATCTGATACAGCTTATAGAAAATATCCATGACAACTACAAGAAGACAGAAACCCCAGTAAAAAATCGGATAATAGAATAAATAATCCCTTGTGTAATTATATATAAGCATATTATTAAGAGGAGTCCAGAATAACACCGTAATATACAAACCAAAAAATATACACACCGGCGCACCAAATGGCATACCTAAAAGCACAAGTGTTATGACTGGCAGTAATAAAAACCATAATAGTGCAAAGCCATCATTAGCTCCCACAATTGATATAATAACTGCCAATATAAAAAATACTACAACAGCAGCCTGACATATCCTGTATACATTTTTAATATATTTTAATACAATTACAAGCACTATACTCATAACTGCAACTGCCAGTGTCACACCACCGATAATATATTTACCAAGCTTAAAATTCTCTATGTCAATCAGCAACATAACTAATGCAAATATCATCATGACACTTTGAAGTGCCTTGGTATCTACCCTGACAGTTTTCTCATATCTGCATACCTGCCTGATTGACTCCACTATATCCGATAATAATCTCATTCCACGTTTCCCTGTAAATTTATCTTTATTATTGCTATAATGATAGTATAATATTCACGTTTTTAATTCAATTATTTTTGTATACTTTTGCCCGTATACTGAGTTATAATTAATGTAGTTTTTGTTCGTAACGTTTAATTAGCTAATCAAAGAGGATTACTATGACAAATATTGAAAATGAATTCTGGGAAGGCATGAATGGCATTTTTCCAGACATTATAAAAGCAATTACATCACTCTCCATCAAATATTATAACCACAATGTCAATAATCCACGCAACCGCTCTTCTGAATTCCGAAACGACCTGCCCTCTTTTATATGCAATCTCATCCATTCTCTCATGCTTAGGAAGCATGAATACGAATACAGGTGTCATAACAAATCCTAACATTCCACCAAGCGTGTTACATATAAGGTCATCCACTTCAAAAAATCTGTACGGATATGGATATTAATAAAAGAACATCTGAATTATTAATTAATAAGATGCTTAACGCACAAAATCCGAACTCAAAGAGTTCGGATTTTGCATCAAAAATGGACCAGAGGGGAGTCGAATTCTTCGCTCCGCTCCGGTCGGCGCAAAGCCGAGGTCCACCGGACCTCGTGCGCCCCTGTCCAAAAACCCGGCTACGCCATGTTTTATCCATTAATAAGACTCCCCTCTGGTCCATAGGAAAAAGGGAGCGAAGAAGCTCACGCTTCCTCCCTTTTTCCTATGGACCAGAGGGGAGTCGAACCCCTGTCCGAAAACCCATTCCCTGTTCTTCTACTATCATAGTTGATTGTTTAACATTCCCTCCGGTACACGGGAATCAACACCCTTGCACCTTTAGTAGCTTCATGATACGACCAGCATCTCAAAGCTTTGATACTGTCGTTTCCTACATGTTCGAAGCCTGGGTCTTAAAGTGTAGGTGCTTTAAGTCAGACTGCTGCAATTAGGCAGCGTATGCTAAATTATCGTTAGCGTTTATATTTAAGTTTGGATTTTGACGCTTTCCTGCGGATAGCTTCACCAGCTTCAAGATCCCCGTCGAAACCTTTACTAGCCCGTGTGTAAGCAGTTTCACCTGCTTATTTATATTAACATTGGCATAATGCCAAGTCAATTAACTTGTGCTTCAAAACTGATAAAATATTTCTAAATATTTTTAAAATCTAAGATTCTTGTTCTTGAATTCCTTCTGTGCATCTCTTATCTGGTCTTTCTTTGCAATAGAATCTCTCTTGTCAAAGTTCTTCTTACCTTTTCCAAGACCAATTTCCATCTTCACCTTTCCCTCTTTCAGATATACCTGAAGTGGAACAAGTGTGTAACCTTTAATTGTAAGTTCACCTGTAAGCTTATTAATCTGATTCTTGTGAAGAAGCAGCTTCTTAGGTCTTAGAGGATCTTTATTGAATATGTTTCCCTTCTCATATGGTGTAATATTCATACCTAGGACATATACTTCGCCATTCTCAATCTTGATGTAAGATTCCTTAATTGAGCACTTACCTGCTCTGATTGATTTAACCTCAGTGCCGTGAAGTACCATACCTGCCTCGTATTTCTCTTCTATAAAATAATCAAAATAAGCTTTCTTATTGTTCGCTATAAGTCTGTTTCCTGATGCGCTTGTTTTTGATGCCATGTCAGTCTCCATTCTATTCTATGCAAATGCAAAATCAATTGTTCTTAGTATCTTATCGGTGCCTATAACCACAACCTTAACCTTCTGTCCGAGCTTATAACTTCTGTTCCCAAGTTCTCCTACCATCTCATAGTGTTCCTCGTCAAATGTATAGAATCCCTTCATATTATTGATAGAAACCATGCCCTCGATAGTGTTTGGAAGTTCAACATATACGCCCCACGCGGTAACACCCGAAACAACTCCATCAAATGTTTCTCCAACAAACTGTTCCATATACTCAGCCATTTTAAGCTTGTCTGTATCTCTTTCAGCATCTGCCGCACGCCGCTCCATAGCACTTGTCTGGACAGCAACATCCGGTAATATTGCATCATAATGGTCAGCTCTCTTAGGACTTAAACCTCCGTGAAGATTCTCCTTGATAATTCTGTGAATCTGGAGATCAGGATATCTTCTGATAGGCGATGTGAAATGACAGTAATACTTGGCAGCGAGTCCAAAATGTCCTACACATTCAGTAGTATACTTAGCTTTCTTCATAGAGCGGAGTGTCAGTCTGCTTATAAGATTCTCAGCATCAGAACCCTCTATCTCAGAAAGAAGCTTCTGAATCTCCTTAGGTCTTAAATCATCAGTAAGTCTTAATGTATAACCAAAGTTATTAATAAATGTGGCTAACTTACGCATTTTTTCAGGATCAGGATTCTCATGAGTTCTATATAGAAATGGCATATCCTGCCAGAAATAATCCTCTGCAACAGTTTCATTAGCGGCAAGCATAAAATCTTCAATAATCTTAGTTGCTACATTTCTGTCATACGGCTTAATATCAGTCGGGTGGCCATTCTCATCAAGTATAATCTTACTTTCAGGGAAATCAAAATCAACCGAACCTCTTGCAAATCTCTTCTTTCTAAGAAGCTCCGCAACCTCTTCCATCATATGAAACATTGGAACAAGCTCTTTATACTTCATAATTTCATTAGTATCATTATCTACAAGAATCTTTTTTACACTTGTATAACTCATCCTTCTGTCTACATTAATAACAGTTTCACATATCCTATGCCCTACAATATTGCCTTTTTCGTCAATATCCATAAGGCAGCTGAGTGCCAGTCTGTCTTCCCCCTGATTAAGTGAACATATCCCATTAGATAACTTATGCGGTATCATTGGAATAACACGGTCTACAAGGTAAACACTCGTACCTCGTTTAAGTGCCTCTTTATCCAGCGCGCTTCCCTCTGTAACATAATGGCTTACATCCGCAATGTGGACACCCAGATGATATACAGGTCCTTCTTTCGAGATAGATACTGCATCATCTAAATCCTTCGCATCCTCACCATCTATAGTAACCATCTGCACATTTCTTAAATCAACTCGTCCAGCCTTATCCTTTTCACTGACAACATCAGGAATATCATTAAGTGCCTTCTTAACTGATTCAGGAAACTCCACTGGTAAATCATATGCCTTGATGATAGACATTATGTCCACACCCGGGTCATCAATATGTCCAAGTACTTCTGTGACCTTCCCCTGTGGATTCTTACTCTGGCTGCCGTAATCACTTATAGAAGCAACTACCTTAGAACCTTCAACCGCTCCATTCATGAATTCCTGCGGTATAAATATATCACAGTTAATCTTGGCATTATCAGGAATAACAAAACCATACGTTCTGTTCTTCTGGAATGTTCCGACAACTTCCTTAACCTCATGCTCAAGAATGGCAACAATCTTACCTTCAGCCCTCTTACCGCCATTCTTCTCAGTAGTTGTCACAACCTTGACTTTATCATGATAGAAAGCATTCATCGTGTCATTAGCCTTGACAAATATATCATCTTCCCTGTCAGGTATTACTACAAAGCCAAAACCCCTGCTTGTACTTTCAAATGTTCCAACAAGTGCTACATTTTCAGGCTTCATATACTTACCCTTCTTTGATACACCTATTGTTCCATCTTCAACAAGACTATCAAGCACTTCCATAAGCTCTGAACGCTTAGCTTTCGGAATATCGAGAAGCATAGCGATTTCTTTAGCTTTCATTGGAACATACAGTTCATTATTAAGAATCATATCGGCAAGCATCTGTCTTCGCTGTTTAAATATATCCTTCTCCATATCCCTTATATCCCTTTCTTACCATTAAAATATCTGGATTTCACCAGATTGCCCGTAAAAGCAAAAACACTCTTAAGAAATTATCCGTTTCTTAAGAGTGTCCGTAATTTAGAAATTAAAATTGAGTATAACTGCTATAACAATAAAAAGAATTACAAGAATCTTGGTTATCTTAACAAGCTTGCCTTCCATTGAACGGCCCTTGTTCTTACCCCAGTATGAATCAGCAGCACCACTAATTGTTCCTGACAATCCGTTCTGCTTACTTTCCTGCATAAGAATTATTATTGCTAAAGCTATACAAATTACTACAAATACTCCCATTAAACCAATTCTTAATACATCTCCGACAGACATATGAAACAATGGAATTATCTTATTCATACTATCCTCATTCCTGCGCATCATGCGCTTTTTATTACATAATTATGCCAATACGGCAACATAGGTAATTCTATCACAAATAAACATTTTGTGCAAGAAAAATCAACAAATTAATTTCAACCCTTTGATTAGTTTTTCTTCACAAGAAGAGACTCACCTGTCATCTCAACCGGTTTCTCAAGTCCCATAATTTCAATAAGTGTAGGAGCAATATCGCATAATCTTCCGCCCTCACGAAGTGTATAATTCTCGTCATAATTAACAAGAATGAATGGAACAGGGTTAGTTGTATGTGCTGTATGTGGAGCTCCTGTTTCGTAATCAATCATCTTCTCAGCATTACCATGGTCTGCACAGATGAAGAGAACTCCGTCAACATCCTTTACTGCATCTACAGCCTTGCCAACAAGCTCATCAACCTTCTCTACAGCCTTGATTGCTGCTGGGATAACACCTGTATGACCAACCATATCAGGATTAGCGAAGTTGATAATAATAACATCATATTTGTCAGACTTGATAGCCTCAACTAAGTCCATACCTACTTCCGGAGCACTCATTTCTGGCTTTAAGTCATATGTTGCAACATCCTTAGGTGAGTTAACAAGTAATCTGAACTCATCAACATTAGGATCCTCAACACCACCATTAAAGAAGAATGTAACATGTGCATATTTCTCTGTCTCAGCAAGTCTTAACTGCTTCTTTCCATGATTAGCAAGGAATTCACCAAATGTGTTCTTAATAATCTCTTTCTTGAATGCAACCTTCTTGTTAGGGATTGATTCATCATAATCCTTGAAACATACAAATGTTAATGGAATAAATCCTGTCTTTCTTTCAAATCCTGTAAACTTATCATCGCAGAACGCTCTTGTCATCTCTCTTGCACGGTCTGGACGGAAGTTAAAGAATATAACAGAATCATTAGCCTTAACTAATGAAAGTGGCTGACCATCTTTACAGATAACTGTTGGCTCAACGAATTCATCTGTCTTACCATTATCATATGACTCCTGAAGTGCCTGTGTAGCTGACTCGGCCTTAATGCCATCACCTGTTACAAGTGAATCATAAGCCTTTTCTACTCTGTCCCAGTTATTATCTCTGTCCATTGCATAGTAACGGCCTGATAAAGATGCGACCTTACCAACTCCTATTTCTGCCATCTTATTCTCAAGTGTCTCAACAAATCCCTTAGCTGAAGCTGGAGGTGTATCTCTTCCGTCGAGGAACGCATGAACATATACCTTAGACACTCCCTGCTGCTTTGCCATCTCTAAAAGTCCATATACATGGCTTAAATGACTGTGAACACCACCATCTGATAAAAGTCCGAAAAGGTGAAGATCCGAATCATTCTTCTTGCAGTTCTCCATTGCCTCAAGTAATTCTTCGTTCTTAAAGAATGTACCATCTTCAATATCCTTAGTAATTCTTGTAAGATCCTGATAAATAATTCTACCAGCACCAATATTCATATGACCAACTTCTGAATTACCCATCTGTCCGTCTGGAAGACCTACAGCAAGTCCTGAAGCATATCCCTTCTGGAATGGGCAATCCTTCATCAGCTTATCCATAACAGGAGTGTTAGCCATAGCAATAGCATTACCCTCTGTTCTATCATTTAAACCATAACCATCAAGTACCATTAAAACTACTGGTTTTTTACTCATAATGTGATTCTCCTTTAAATGTATTCTAATTAATTGCCTATAGCATGATAGCACATTTGTAAAAAAAATCAAAGACCTTGTCTTGAATATTATCATCAAAACAAGGTCTTTTCATGCTTATTTACTTATTATAATTAACTATATCCGCAAAATCCGGCTTGAGACTTGCACCTCCTACCAGTCCACCATCAATATCAGGCTGGGCAAAAAGCTCTGCTGCATTAGAAGCATTAACACTTCCTCCATAAAGAATCCTTATCTGATCCGCTGTTTCTTTATCATATAACTCTTCGAATACAGTTCTTATAAATCCGCATACTTCCTGTGCCTGCGCTGTAGTTGCAACCTTTCCTGTTCCAATAGCCCAGATTGGCTCATAAGCAACTATTGTATGAAGCACCTGATCTTTAGTAACACCAACATATGCTTCTACTATCTGTTCTTTAACGAAATCAAGTGTAATCCCTTTTTCTCTCTGTTCAAGTGTCTCTCCACAACAAAGAATTGGGATAATTCCATGTTCAAGTACCTTATGCATCTTGAGATTAAGCACTGTATTGCTTTCATTAAAGTACATTCTTCTTTCTGAATGTCCTATTATAACATGGCTTACCCCGGCATCAACAAGCATCTCAGGCGATAACTCACCGGTAAATGCTCCTTTCTCCTGATAATATACATTCTCTGCACCAATATGTATATTAGATCCCTTCACTGCCTCCACCACAGGTACAATGTCAATGGATGGTACACAGAACACAACATCAACATCCGGATTATTAACATTCGGTCTCAATTCAGTAACGAGCTTAACTGCCTGGCTTGGTGTCATATTCATCTTCCAATTGCCTGCTATTACTTTTCTTCTCATTCTACGCCTCCCCACAGGAAATTATCCATAATAACATATATATGGACAATCCTATTAAATTATTCCGATATAACTATCCTAGTAAAACAAATAATAGCATACTTTGGTACATATTTCAAGTATAGTTTGTGAAATAAATAACAAAAAATCCAGACCCCACTTAACAAAAATAAGGTCTGGATTAAAATATTATTATATAACTATGTCAGTAAAATCAATTACTTATCGTTAGCTGCAACTACACCTGGAAGTTCTTTACCCTCAAGGAATTCAAGAGATGCTCCACCACCTGTTGAGATGTGTGTCATCTTATCTCCGAATCCTAAGTTGTTAACAGCAGCTGCTGAATCACCACCACCAATGATTGTTGTAGCATCTTTAAGCTGTGCAAGTTCTTCTGCAACAGCAATTGTTCCTGCTGCGAAATTAGGGAATTCAAATACTCCCATTGGTCCATTCCATACTACAGTCTTGGCATCCTTTAAAGCTTCCTTGTAAAGCTCACATGTCTTAGGTCCAATATCCATACCCATGTCATCATCTGCCTGATGTCCTGCTTCTACGACATGTGAAGGAGAATCATTGCTGAATTCCTTAGCTACAACTGTATCGATAGGAATAAGCATTTTAACGCCCTTTTCTTCAGCCTTCTTCATCATATCCTTAGCATAATCAAGATAATCATCCTCTACTAATGACTGACCTACATTACCACCATGTGCTTTCTGGAATGTATAAGACATACCACCACCGATAATAAGTGTGTCAACCTTATCAAGAAGATTATTGATAACTGAAATCTTAGAAGAAACCTTTGAACCACCAAGAATTGCAACGAAAGGTCTTACAGGATTATTAACTGCATTTCCAAGGAAATCAATTTCCTTCTGCATAAGGTATCCAACAACAGCTGTATCAACATACTGTGTAACACCTACGTTAGAACAATGTGCTCTGTGAGCTGTACCAAATGCATCATTAACAAATACATCTGCAATAGAAGCTAAATCCTTAGAAAATGCTTCACCATTCTTAGTCTCTTCTGGTCTGAATCTTGTATTTTCAAGAAGAATAACATCTCCATCATTCATTGCAGCAACAGCTGCTCTTGCATTATCGCCTACAACAGTATCATCTGCTGCAAACTTAACTTCCTGACCAAGAAGTTCTGAAAGTCTCTTTGCAACTGGAGCAAGAGAAAATGCAGCATCTGGTCCCTTTGGCTTTCCAAGATGTGAACAAAGAATAACCTTTCCTCCATCAGCAATAAGCTTCTTGATTGTTGGAAGAGCAGCTACAAGTCTTGTTTCATCTGTTATTCTGCTTCCATCTAAAGGTACATTAAAATCGCATC
>OHIN01001530.1_pt1 | contig 11791 bp, 8 predicted proteins | sample 1568261 | NCBI WGS metagenome assembly OHIN01 (sample SAMEA3879578, study PRJEB24766) | human gut metagenome | biome: human-associated habitat; feature: feces | place: USA | collected 1985/1987
CCCCCGGTCTCTGCGGAGCCGGGAGGTCTTGTTTTCATATTTCAAAAACGGCAGGTCATCCGGATCAGAATGACAGGGCGTCCGGATCAGAACGGCAGGTCGTCCGGATCGTCGGCGGGAATCGACGGCGCGGGGGCGGGCTTCGGAGCCGCAGGCTGCTGATAGCCGCCTGCAGACTGTCCGGCAGAGGACTGCTGCGAACCGTAACCCTGCTGCGATCCATAGCCCTGCTGTCCGTCGGACGACGGGTTGTCGCTGCGGCGGCCCAGCAGATTCATCACATCGGCCAGAATCTCGGTCGTATAGCGTTTGTTATTGTCCTTGTCCATCCATTCACGGGTACGCAGACGCCCCTCGACGTAAATCTGCGTGCCTTTGCGGACATACTTGTCCACCACGTCGGCCAGACCGCGCCAAAGCGTGATCGTATGCCATTCGGTATGCTCAGTCGATTCGTTGGTCTGACGATTGAATATCCGTTCGGTCGTCGCCAGACGAACCCGGGCGACTTTCGCTCCGCTTTCGAGCGTGCGGACCTCGGGATCCACACCTACATTGCCGATCAAAATCACTTTATTTACCATATCGCCTCGTTATAAGTTTTTTATCATCTCCATAAAGAGCTCGGCCATCTTCACGCCGGCTTTGGCCCCCTGACGCTGCACATCCTCGTGGTCGCCGACCTCATCGCTCAACCCGCAGTTCGTAATGACCGATACCCCGAAAACGGGAATCGACATGTGCCGGGCCACGATCACTTCGGGCACGGTGGACATACCGGCGGCATCGCCGCCGATCGCCTTGAAATAACGGTATTCGGCCTGCGTTTCGAACGTCGGACCCGTACCGCCCACGTAAACGCCGTACTGCAACTTGATTCCCTTCTCCTCGGCAATACGGGTCGCACGGATAATCAAGTGCTGATCGTAACAGTTGTGCATATCTGGGAAACGGGGGCCGAACTCGGCCATGTTGGGGCCGATCAGCGGATTGGGCATCAGGTTGATGTGGTCGGTGATGACCATCAGATCGCCTACCCGAAACGAAGGATTCACGCCGCCGCTGGCGTTCGATACGAACAGGTAGCGGATCCCGAGCAGCTTGAGCACCCGCACGGGGAACGTCACCTGCTGCATGGTGTAACCTTCGTAATAGTGGAACCGCCCCTGCATGGCCACTACGCGGCGCCCTTCGAGCAAACCGAAAATCAATTTTCCCTTATGTCCCTCGACCGTCGAAACGGGAAAATTGGGAATCTCCTTATAGTCGATCGAATATTTCTCATCGATACGGTCGGCGAAATCGCCCAATCCGGTACCGAGAATAATGCCTACTTCCGGTTGGAAGTTTTCGATGCGTGCCTGAATGAAGGCCGCAGTCTCTTTAATTCTCTCTAACATCGCACTCTAATTTTTGGAGAAAATCCGTTTCCGAATCATCTATGAATGAAATATTGATGGGCAGGAAATACATTCTCTTGCGTACTTCCGCCGGTATCTTTTCGGGATGGCTCATCTTGACCGCGTCCTTTTCGGTCATGATGATCGCCGCCTTCGGGTGTTTTGCCAGCAAATTCGCTACCAATTTCATATCTTTCACCCGGTAAACATGGTGGTCGTCGAAACGAACGTCCTCGATCACCTTGTAATTGTTTCTCAATCCCTCCACGAAAGGTCCCGGATTGCCGATACCCGACATGGCGATCACCTGCTGGCCGTAATTCAGTTCCTCATCCACGAACTCAGGGAAGAGCGGCCGAGGCCGGAAACTTTCGAAACGGGTAAAGTAAACACGCTGATAGGCGACCTGAACCAGAACCTTGCGCAGAATGCGCCGGTCGATCGGAGCCATATTCTCGGGGCATTTGGTCACGATGAAATAATGCGCCCGGTGCAACTGTTCGGGCAAATCCCGCAGATTGCCCGCAGGCAACATCCGATCATGCTGCACGGGCCGTGTCGCATCGATCATGACGATATTGACTTTAGGCTCTACGTAACGGTGCTGGAAGCCGTCGTCCATCACGACGAGATCGACCTCCGGATGCTCCTGCCGAAGACGGCGGATCCCCTCTGCCCGTTTCTCGCACACGACCACGACCGTATCGGGAAATTTGCGCTTGATCTGCAACGGCTCGTCCCCCACTTCGCGGTAGTGCGATTCGGGAGTGACCTCAATATATCCTTTCGTTCGCCGCCCGTATCCTCTGGAAATCAACGCTACGTGATGCCTTTGAGCCATGTAGGCGATCACCATCTCGGCCATCGGGGTTTTGCCCGTACCGCCTACGGTGATATTGCCGATGCAGACGACCGGAATATCGAACTTCTCCTGTTTCAGAATCCCCCAATCGAAAAGCCGGTGGCGCAACAAGACCCCCAACTTATAAAGGAAAGAAACAGGCATCAAAAAAAAATTCGACATTCTCAATACTGGTTTATAGCAATCAAAGATAGCAACAATTCAATGAATTACAAAAGAAACACCCCAAAACTTGGATAATCCGACCGCAGAGCAGCGGAAATTTTGTTTTTTTTCTTATCTTTACCGGAAGAAAACTTCCGTTAAAAATCAGGATACATCCCGACCGGACTCCAAAAAATTTGACCCGGTTCGCAGTTTTATACCTTAATTATTAACATGATCAAACAACTGAAACCAGCTGCCGCATTGTTAGCAGGCCTGCTCTTTTTAGCAGGATGCGGCCGCACGGCAACGGATGCCGAAGAAAATTCCGATGAAATCATAGAACCCAACCTTTTATACGGCATTCCCGCCGACAACTACCGGCTCGAACAGCAGATCATCGACCGTGGCGAAACCCTCGGTCAGATTCTGAACCGATACGGTGTTTCCGCCGCCCAGATCGATCAGCTCGACAAAGCGTCCAAAGACGTATTCCCGCTCCGCAACATCCGGGCCGGGCGCAGCTACACGGCTTTCATCCACGAAGATTCGCTCAACGCCCCCCATCTGGACTATCTGGTGTACGAACAGAGCATCTCCCAGTATGTCGTTTTCAGCCTGGCCGACGACTCGATCAGTGTCACCAAAGGCGAAAAAGAGTATGAAATACGTCGCCAGAAAAAGACTGCCACGATCGATTCCTCGCTCTGGGAGGCGATCGTAGGCGCCGGCATGCCGGCCTCTCTCGCCGCCGAAATGGAGGACATCTATCAATCGACGATCAGTTTCTTCAGCATCCAGAAAGGAGATAACTTCACGGTCATCTACGACGAGCGTTACATCGACACCCTACCGGCCGGCATCGGGCGTATATGGGGAGCCAAATTCAACTACGGCGGCAAGACCTATTACGCCATTCCGTTCCGCCAGGGCAATAAAATCGCCTATTGGGACCAGGACGGCAACAGCCTGCGCAAGCTGATGCTTATCACGCCGCTCAAATATACACGCATCAGCTCCCGGTTCACCTATTCGCGGCTCCACCCCATCTACAAAACCTACCGAGCCCATACGGGCGTCGATTTCGCAGCTCCGAAAGGCACTCCGGTACATGCCGTAGCGGATGGCACGGTCATCTTCAAAGGCTGGGGCGGCGGAGGCGGCAATACCCTCAAGATCAAACACAACAACGGGTTTATGACCGGTTATCTGCACTTGAGCGGCTACGCCAAAGGGATTCGCCAGGGCAGCCGCGTATCGCAGGGGCAGTTGATCGGCTATGTCGGCAGCACCGGAGCATCGACGGGTCCGCATCTGGACTATCGCGTCTGGCGCAACGGCAAACCGATCGACCCGCTGAAAATTCCGCAGGAACCGGGCGAACCGATTCACAAAGCCAACCGTGCCGCTTACGAATATGTCCGCGACCGAATTATGGCCGAACTGGACGGCGAGGTAAAGGAAGAAGACAAGATCAAACAACTCGACTCGATCGTACTCACCCCGTCGAAAACGGCAGACAGCCTGGTTTTCAGCAGTAAATTATGATCGACCCGCGCATTGTCCGCTTCATCGGCCGACACCACGTCCTGACACTGGCGACCGTCGCCGGAGAACAGCCCTATTGCTCGCACGCGTTTTACGCCTACGACCCAGAGCGCAATCTGCTCGTATTCGCGGCCGATAAGACGACGCGCCATGCGGAGGAGATGCAGGCGAACCGGCAGGTAGCGCTGGGCATCGCGCTCGAAAGCAAGGCAGTGGGCAAACTTCAGGGGCTCCAGCTTTGCGGAACGGTGCGGGAAGCGGACGAAGAGGCACGAAAAACATATATCCGCCGCTTCCCGTTCGCAGCACTCGCCGAGCTGACGTTGTGGGTTGTAGAGATTTCCTACATGAAATTCACGGACAATACCCTCGGATTCGGAAAGAAACTGATATGGAACAGCAAGGAACAGGAGTAATCATCGTCGCCGGCGGGAGCGGCAGCCGCCTGGGAGGTCCGCTTCCCAAACAATTCCGCATGCTGGGATCGCTGCCGGTATTGGGCCATGCGATAAACGCCTTTGCAAGAACGCTGCACAGCACGCAGATCGTCGTCGTCCTTCCCGAAGGACAGATCGATTTCTGGAAGAATCTGGCAGCCCGTTTCGACATAGCCAAGCACACCTGCACGGCGGGCGGGCCGCAACGGTTCCACTCGGTACGCAACGGCCTGTCCGCTCTGCCCCGAACCGTCGCACTGATCGCGGTCCACGACGGCGTACGTCCGCTGGTATCGTCCGACTTGATTTTGAAAGCCGTGGAGTGTGCGGCGGCCCACGGGACGGCCATTCCGGTCGTCGAAGCCGTCGATTCCCTGCGGCAGCTCACACCCGACGGATCGCACCCGATCGACCGCAATACGCTGCGAATCGTACAAACGCCCCAGGTCTTCGACGCGGAATTGCTCCGTCGTGCCTATGAACTCGACTACTCCCCCGACTTCACCGACGACGCCTCGGTCGTCGAACGGGCGGGACATGCGGTCACGCTCTGCCACGGAGAGCGCGGCAACCTGAAAATCACGACAGCGGACGATCTTCCGATCGCTGAAGCAATTCTTTTATCCAGAGCATCCCGTGAAGAAAATCTATAAATACAGCTTCAGCCGCCACACGCTTTCGCTCACGACGATCTACCTCACGATCTTCCTCGCACTGGGGATCGGGCTCTACTTTCTATATGAAGGAGGCTATCTTTCGGCCTGGTTCTTTTCGTTCATCGTGGCGCTCGTCGCCCTGATGTCACTCTCCATTCCGCGTCGCATCCTCGTGGACGACGAAGGACTGCATATCCTCTGTCTGCTCGACATCACGGAGCTTCATCCCGAAGAGATCGCCTCCGTACGGCAAGTCGAGAAGCAGGAACTCCGAGGCTACGTGCCCTATTTCGGCGGTTACGGATTTTTCGGGTTCTACGGACACTATTTCGACCTGAAAAATCTCGAAAGGGTCAAAATCTACGCTTCCGAATGGCGGAATTTCGTCGAAATCACCGATATATATGAAAATCGGATCTATGTCTCCTGTACCCAGGGAGAAGAACTCGTAAACGACTTACGGGAACTCATCTCGCACGCCCGAGAACGACGAGCACAGGAGCTACAGTCCCAGGAAACGACGGAAACACGATAGTTTTCACCTTCCGACGTCAAAACAAAAGACACCGGCCTCTACACTTCTCCCCCCCTCTCCCAAATTCTCTTCCCGAAGGGGATCTCGATTCATTACCTTCCCCAAAAGGATGCTATGTTGTGTATATCAGTATCTGCATGTTAAGGGATGATAAACGCACGAATTCCGAATTCGAAATACGATACACGACAATCCGGCCTACATTAACGCATCTTACGATTTTCCATTCGCCGCAGAAAAACAATCAGGGGAAACTGTGTACCAGTTTCCCCTGATTTCAATGTATCGTTCAATCTTAATTCAGATTCGGCAGGAAGGAGTAATCCCGGCTGTATTCGAGCATCTGCTTCACGTAGTCGTTCGGATAAGAAACCTTCACATCCACGACCTTGCCGTTCTTCTCCACCAGCTCGTACTGCGGATTCACAAAACCGCTGTAAGGCTCGATATCGAGGGCTTTGTAACGGGTCAGCACTTCGGCGTGCAGCTTCGGATCGACCGTCACGGCATATTTCTCGACCAGTGCTTTGCCGGCCTCGAAATCGCCTTCGGACTTGATACGCTGCACCTCGCGGAGCATACGACCCAACAGCTCGCGCAGCTTCGTATAATCGTTCACCACGACATACGTTTTACCATCCTGCTCGACCCACTCGATCACGTTGTCGGGCTTCCCCTGCTCGTAGCACCATTCGGCGATCAGCTTGCGGTTGCGCATGTGCGCCTCCTCGACATTCTTGCCCGGCTCGATACGTGCGAGCTGCGTCATCATACCGTTCATGATATACCGGGCATATTCCGCATACGCCACATCCAGCGACGGAATCAGCCCCAATTCAACCATTTTCGGATCGCCCAGGTAGTAGAGCCCGAAAAGATCGGCACGGGCCTCCTCGAGCGTCGAGGTATAGTTCTTCAACTCACCGCCCTTCACACCCGGAGCCAACTGCCCGGAACCGTGTCCCAAACATTCATGCAGGTCGGTATGCAGATCGTCGGCCAACTTGCCGTACTTGTCGATACGTTCACGGTCTTCAGGACGCAGCATGAACTCCTCGAGGAATCCGTCGCCATGCGCCGCCTGAGCATAAGCGTAGGTAATGTTGTCGATGGTCACCGACTTCGAACCGTGCTCCTTGCGGATCCAATCCGCATTGGGCAGATTGATACCGATCGGTGTCGCAGGATAACAGTCGCCGCCCAGCATCGCTGCCGTAATCACCTTGGCCGAAACCCCTTTGACCACCTTCTTCCGGTAGGCGGAATCTACAGGCGAATGATCCTCGAACCACTGCGCATTCTCGGAGATAACCTCCGTACGGCGACAGGCCTCCTTGTCCATGAAGTTGACCAGCGACTCCCACGACGCCTTGCGTCCCAGCGGATCGCCGTAATCTTCGATAAATCCGTTCACGAAATCGACGTTGGATACGGTATCCCGCACCCACAGGATGTTATAACGGTCGAAATCGTGCAGGTTACCCGTCTTATAATAGTCAATCAGGGCTGCGATGGTCGCCTTCTGCGGCTCCTGGGCAACGCCTTGCGCCTTCTCCAGCCAGTAAACGATCTTCTCAATCGCCGGCGAATACATACCGCCTACTTTCCACACCCGCTCGCGGATCGTTCCGTCCTCATCCTTCACGAGCTTCGAATTCAACCCGTAGGAGACCGGTTCGGGGTCGGCAGGATCGGCCATGGCACGATAGAAATCTTCGGCCTCGGCCTGTGTCACGCCTTCGTAATAGTTGTTGGCGGAAGTGGCCACCAAATCCTGACCTTCAGCCTGATTGAGTTGAGTCTTATAAAGTTCGGGGTTGAAAATCGCCTCGCAGACCACAGCCCGCAGCGCATTGAGCTCGTCGCCGAACTTCTCGACGGGGATCGACTCGGCAACCGCGAGGAAATACTCCTTCGGAAATTCGGGTACGAACTTGTCGTTGGAATAGTGGTGATGAATTCCGTTGGCGAACCACACTTTTTTGAGGTATTTCTCCAGCGCTTTCCATTCGGGCGTCGTACGGTCACCGTCGTAATTCTCATAAATCACCTCCAACGTGCGGCGCACGGGAAGGTTGTATTTGAAATTCTGGTCGAACATGATGTCGCGGCCGCACTTGGCGGCTTCGGCCAGGTAGTAGATCAACTCTTTCTCCCGGAGAGGCAGCTCGGCAAAGCCCGGCACCTCGTAGCGGAGAATTTTAATATCGTCGAAGCGGTCCAGGATCCAGGGAGCATCCTCCGTCTTCTTTTCATGGCAGGAAATCATCGTCGTTGCGGTTAAAGTCAAACAAATTGCACTCAATCGGGTCTTCATAGGCACCAGGTCGTCGGTTTAACGGGATTTTACAAAACAGCACGAACGAAACACACGGCCTCGATTCGCGCATCTTTGCAAAGATACGAATAAGCCGGGTACAAAAGCAAATTTATTTGCATTTTGTCGCAATGAAATATCCAATTATCCGATCCAAATCGAAGACAGAGAAAAATGAGAACAATCGTACAGACTTATACACAAAAATCGCCCAACCGCTTCCTATCTTCGACAAGGATAAACAAATATTCATCCCCGGCAAACACGGAACATCGGTCCCCCAACAGTCCGACCAGCTCCGATAAAACCGACCGCAACTGGTTCAATCCGACACACAACCCTTTCGGGTTATTTCGTTTTTCAGACAAAATACGTTCCACACCACATATCGTCCACAACCGAACAAAAAAGTCCCGGTCGGTATTTTCCGACCGGGACTCCAATTAGCGTTCCGCATATCTGGACATCGATGCCCGACACGGCTTCAATTATCTAACGACCGATGCGGACGGCATTTCATCGTTACTATGCCAAGTACCGGTCCACTTGTAATTTGTCTCAAAATACTTCTGGAATGCTTCGATCTGCGCCGAAGTAGCCCAAATATCGACCAGATTAGCCGCAGGAATGAAATTAGCAGGATCTGTCAACTTTGTATTGGTATAGATATTTATCGAAGGATAGATCCATTTACCACTATTAGGTTCACTCTCCCACTTCTCCAAATAAGAGCCGGAAAGATTCAGAGAAGTCAATTCCGTACAACCAGTTACGGTCACAGCAACAATCGCCCGACAATCCTTTACCGTCACGGATTCGATCTTCGGACATTTATCCAGTTCGACACGCTTCGGCCCAACCTCCGTACCGGCCGCACCTGTCACCACCAAGGAGAAAGTCGTCAGGCTCTGAAGACCGTTGCAATCGATTGCCGTCAAACCTTTCACCAACGAAATATCAACCGAAGTCAAATTGATATTACCAACAGCCAAATTCGTATCATCCAAAGACTCCAACCCAGACACCTTCAGCGTCTTCAAATTCCGAAAATATTCGATACCAGCCAAAGACTTCACTTCCGCCGCATTGTCGGCATTAAGCTCCAAATCCGTAACCCGATCAGCTTCCTCCTGCGTAATACCCCCATTGGAACCATAGGTCTCAATCAGGAACTCACGGAATGCATTATCTTTGATCGCATCGACAATCGTACTCGTTTCGATAATCGTATAGCTCTCCTTCTCGATATTGATAGCTTCCACGTCGAGAGTTCCGGCAAATATCTTGGTCAGCGTCGCACACCCCATTACATTCAGAGACTGCAACGACATATTACCCGAAATATCCAGACTCGACAATGCAGTATTGCTCGCATCGAGCGTCTTCAAAGCTGTCCCGTAACCGGCACCAAACAAAGTAAGTTCCACAAGCGGATTTCCGCTGACATTATAATTCTCCAACATCGGAGTCGAATGGAGATAAACATACTTGAGATTGTTATTACTTACGTTCCAATCCGTAAGAACCGCATTGTCGGAACAACTGAAACCGGAAGACTCGCTCAACAAATTATTCGCCACATTTACGCTTTTCAAAGTACTCGTATTATACGAACACTGGAAGCGGGTCAGTTGGTTGTTACTCAAATCGACAGACTCCAATACCGAGTTTTCGAAAGCAACCTCCTCGAGCATATTGCCGCTACCTTTCAGAATACGCAACTTCTTACATTTATTCAGTTCGATTCGCCCGGTCAGTTGATTGTTCGAAAAATCAATCTCCTCGAGATTGGTGAAGAATCCGGCAACAGGAAGCTCAGTCAGCTCGTTGTCCGAGCAATCCAGTTTCCGCACATTCGTGAAATTGACATATTCCACACCTTTAAGGGACTTAATACCCAAACCTTTGATATTGATCTCGGTGATCGCCTCGACCTCGGTTTTGTCGAGCTTACCGTCCCCGTTCTTATCGAAAGTCAGCAGATAAGTCTTATACGCTTCGTCTTCGATGTTAGCGATAGCATCCGGCCCTGCCTCATAATCCTTGTATTGGATAAAGCTCTCGATATTCGACGTGCTCTCGATCGTCTGCCCCTTACTCAACCAAACCGTTTTCAGGGAGTTCGCCATATATGCCAATGCCGAAGTCAGCAGCAGGTTTCTCGAAAGGTCGATCTCGACGATCGGGGTGCTGCCGAAGTCGATCGAACGCAGATAAGGACAGTTCGTTACGTCGATCTCTGAAATCTTGGTGTTGCTGATATTCAGAACTTCCAACTGTGCGCTTTTCGTAAGATCGAGCGTTGTAATTGTACCCGTTACCGCCAAATTTGTCAATTTTGTATTGTTCGTAACATCCAAACTGTTGAACACGTCGCCGCCGACATTCAGCGACTTCAGTTCCGTGTTCTTCGAAACGTCGATCGTACTGAATTTAGCCGAACTGAAGCCGATGATTTCCAGCTTGGTGTTCTTGCTCAAATCGGGAGCGACCACGAAACCAGCACTCGAAGCATAGAGATTTTTCAAATTAGGTGCAACCGAAAGATCGATCTTTTTGAGCTTATTACACGACATAACGGAGAGTTCTTCCAAGCTGGCAGGAAGCACGACCGACGAAAGGCCGGCGCCGCTGCTCAGGTTAAGCTCCTTCAAAGCATAACACTGCGAGAAATCGGCCTTTAACAAACGGTGCGTAGTGAAATCGACCGTTTCCAAATTCGGGAAATATTCCAGACCGTCGATCGATGCGATCTCCGACCCCGTAAGCTCGATCGCCTTTACCGCTTCGGCTTCTTCCTTCGAAATCTCACCGTCCTTATTCGTATCGAAGTTCGTCATGATGTAGGTCTTCAGCACCTTATCGGGAATCACGGCAGGATAGGTCAGTTCCTTGCCCGCCTGCTTGATTACGATATGCTCCGAAGCATCTGCATTCTTGAAGATAATCGTCGCGTCACGCGGGCCACCCTCCGTATTCGCCAACACCTTGAACGAGAACTCCTTGTCGATCATAGCGCGGGTATCCACAGCCTCGATCCAATCGACTCCCTCCTCGATCGTAGCCGTCACAGGCTCGATGTTCGTCTGAAGTTTCACCGTTACATTCTGCTCCGTATTGGACACAGATATCGTTTTCGAATCCTCGTCGATAATGAGCTTCCCCTCCTGATTCTGCTGGATTTTGAGAGGGGCCTTCTCACTGCCACTTACGAAATTGAATGTCACCTCCTTGGCCGCATCTGTCTCATTGGTCGTAGAAACCGTAAACTTCACGACGCTCTCGCCAGATTCGCCTTCCGTCTTGTCCGCCTCAACCCAATCTGCGCTACCTTCCAGCGTCCAGGATTTCGAACTGGTAACGGTAACAGTCTCCTCGCCGCCCTTGTACGAGAACGACAAGGTCTTCGGACTGATCGAAATAGACTCCGAAGCAGACATCTGACGAACCGTCAATTCCACACTCGTTGCCTCCGGGTAAGTCAGCGTGAGTTTAGCTTCCCGCGCAGCACCCGGATTGGCGTCTGCCTGAAGAGTGAATTTATCTGCACTGACCGACAGATCGTGCAGCCAAGTCGCATCCCACGTCACATCGAGAGAACAACCATCTACGGCATAATCCACGGTGTAAGGTACTGTTACCTTACCCGCAACGGCTGCGATGTCTGCGGGATTCGAGGCCTTAATGACTGGTGTCTCCTGTTTCACATCCGGGTCGTCGCTACAACCCGTGAGGCCCAAAGCGAAAACCGCGAAAAAAGACACCAACAAAAGCGTTAGTTTTTTCATACTGGTTAATGATTTTTTGTGAAAGCACTTCCGGTATCGCTACCGTAAATAGGGACAGTCGCGAAATAGGCTTAAAATTATAACAAATTGATTGTCAATGTGAT
>OHIN01001531.1_pt1 | contig 11786 bp, 9 predicted proteins | sample 1568261 | NCBI WGS metagenome assembly OHIN01 (sample SAMEA3879578, study PRJEB24766) | human gut metagenome | biome: human-associated habitat; feature: feces | place: USA | collected 1985/1987
TCCACAAATTGGTCGTCGTGCCAGATTCTCAGATTATCTACAGATACAGCTTTCGAAGAATATGACAATCTTGATTTGCCGATATTCCAGTCGGCGCCGTTGAGACTGAAGGAGGAGGGTTTCACGTTCACGGTCACATCAGGACCGCCCGTAGCCTGGTTCTTCGAAAAGAAGGCCTCGAGCAGGGCCTTGCCTACTGCGGTCTTGTTTCTCTCAAAACTCCATGATATATCGGTATTGACCACATCCTCATCAGCCCCAATGCTGATATCGAGCACAGCATTGTCGTTTTTAGCAGGAAAGACCGTATGGACATCGGCCTTGATTCCCTGATTGAAATCTCCCGCAAGCAATAGATCCGTATTCCGTATCATTTTAGATGTTCCCTGCAGAATATATGGTGCCGATATATGGAAGATAAGATCCTGCGCCTCACCGCCGACATGACCGTCGATCTTTATGTCGGCATAAGGCCTTACGGGAAGGCGGAAGAAATCGGCAATTGCATCGTCCGGTCTTATTGTCAGATCGAAAACGGCGTCGACATCTGAATATTCACTACTACCATTTTTTACAAAGCCCGGAAACGCTTTGACCGCTATATCTCTTGCAAAGCCCGACAGATCGCGGAATGAGAAGAGACCGCTCAGATTTCCGTTCATAAAATCGCTATTAAGCGTATAATTCTTATGATTCCCTTCCGTTTCCGACACAAGGATCAGCGAGTTTATCTCAAGTTCTTTTTCCTTGCTGTCGCCCACCAATAGATTCTCAAGAGCAACTTTTCCGATGAGGTTATCGGCGTTGTTTCCCGCAAGATCAGCAATTACCTTTCCGCTTACAGCCATATCCGACAACCTTCCTCCACTGATTCCGAACAGCGAAGGACGGAAATTACGTATGTCGGCATTGAGATTCCAGCGGGAATCGGCAGCTGCCAGGAATGCCTCGGCTTCGGCATCAATCCGGAGATTCGGGTCGTCCGATACTATCGAACCGGAAACATCCGCTCCGTTCTTTAAGACATTGACGGAAATGCCGGCAAAAGAAGCGCCGTTATATTCAATCGAGTTTATCACGGCCGACACATCGCCGTCGATGTTGCCTCCCCCAAATGAAATGTTCCCTTCGGCATGAAGTGAAACATCTCCCAATTCAGGGCGGTTGAGAATCTCTCCCAGAGCCATATTCTCAATCTCGACAATAGCCAAACCTCCGAAAGTGCGTCTGTCGCGCCATTCTATATCGGCTTTGACATCGGCCGAAGCCGCTCCGGCGCTTACCATAGCTCCTAAAGAAGCAGTTCTGCCGGCTATTGAGAAATCGCCGGCTGCCTCGACCTCAATTCCGGAAGATAAAGCCGTAGACGAGACTAACTTCTGATTCATTCCGGGGATTAGCTCTGGAAGCATTCGGATAAACTTTCCGGAGCATTCAAGATTCAGACGGTCGAGCGAAACGGCAAGACGCTTCTTGTCATCCGCATTGTTTACAGAAGCCGAGAGAAAAAGCGTCATTTCATCGGCCTTATCTCTGACCGACAGATGCTCTATATTAAAATCTGAGATATTGCCGGAAAAACCTGCATCAAGTCTAAATTCAGAATTTATTTTCGACAGTTCGGGAACAAAACAACTTAAGTCGGACGGAGTTAGCTTCGATGCCTTAACCTCTACATAATGATTGCCCTTCAGCAACGATTCCTTGAGATGCGCAAAGTCAGGAAACTCTATTTTAGTATCGCTTATTGTAAGATCCGAACCGGGAAGGCGGAGCGAGAATCCGGATATACCGATCGATCTAGCGGTTATAGCTGTTTTCAATCCAAGACGCTCTATCACCAGACCACTCTTCTCCTTGAACGAGAGTCGGCGCAGATCGATAAGAAAATCATCGTTTTTTATCCGTGGAAGTGTCACATCGGCCCTAAGATCGGAAAGGTAAACATGCGCGGGATTAAAACGCCTTTCATCATCGGGCACGGGTATCCAGCGGAGATCGTAACTGAGACTCGACTTGCGTATCAGCACATTATGGATTGTGAGATCGAATTTCTTCGGCGGTTGGTTTTTCTCTTTCGGAGCGAAAGCTCTGATCAGAAAATCGATATTTATCGGTGAATCGGGATTCTTTTTCCAAAGACTCACTTTCATGCCGATAACCTCGGCATACGTAATCTCTATCTTTTGTGACATTATCAGGCGCCAGAGATGTATTCCGGCTCCGAGTCTGTCGATTTCCAGACACTTTTCCCCCTCGGGCGTGAGGAGCGATACATCCGAGAGAATCACCTCGTTGAAGGGATGTATTTCGAGAGACCCTGCTTTCACTTTGCCACCTAAGAATGAAGTAGCTTCCGACTCGAGTTTCTCTTTTATCGAATTCTGAACGGAGGGAATAGAAAGAACTACATATAGGCCAATATAGAATGCCACCACCAGCAATATGGCAGTGAACAGAATGCTTCGGAGAACCCTGTAGATTTTTCTGAAAGTCCTCAAATTATATATCTAATTTTACAAACTGCAAATATACAATTTGGCAGGCACATAAGCAAATTTGCCGCACGCCTCCCCTTTTACAACGAAATTTGTTGATATTCATTTTGAAAATTTAAAATGCGTTGCTAAATTTGTAGTCAGAACATGGCGCGATCGTCAAGATTCCCCGCTCATGATCTCATATCTGTTTGATCCGCAGAACCGTTTAATCAGTAAACCTATTTGATGCGCACAGCTATTCTTGGCATAGAATCATCTTGCGACGACACCTCCGCTGCCGTTATAATCGACGGCATCCTAAAAAGCAATGTCATTGCCAGTCAGAAAGTACATGAAGCATATGGCGGCGTTGTGCCGGAACTCGCCTCGAGAGCCCACCAGCAGAATATAGTGCCTGTAGTTTCGGAAGCCCTGCATCAGGCCGGCATCAATGCCTCCGATCTCTCGGCCATCGCTTATACCCGCGGCCCGGGACTGCTCGGATCGTTGCTTGTGGGCACATCCTTCGCCAAAGGATTGGCGATAGGACTCGATATTCCGCTAATCGACGTGAACCATCTTCATGCCCATGTGCTTTCTCATTTCATCAAGACGGATGCCGACGGCGAGACTCCTGAATTCCCTTTCCTCTGCCTCCTGATTTCGGGGGGCAATTCCCAGATAATTCTCGTCAGAGGCATCGATGACATGGAGATTATGGGCAAAACCATCGATGACGCCGCCGGCGAAGCTTTCGACAAATGCGCAAAAGTGATGGGACTCCCCTATCCGGGCGGTCCGCATATCGACCGGCATGCATCGGCCGGCAATCCGAAAGCTTTCAGATTCAGCAAGCCCCATATACCTGAATTCGACTATTCGTTCAGCGGACTCAAAACTTCTTTCCTCTATACCGTCCGCGACAACATCCATAAGAATCCTAAATTTATCGAGGAGAATATCGATGACCTCTGCGCGTCGCTGCAACAGACAATCATCGACATTTTGCTTGACAAACTCGAGAAGGCAATCCGCAAAACCGGCGTGAAGCATGTAGCGATCGGTGGAGGCGTATCGGCCAATTCGGGGGTGCGCGATGCTGTAGACGCACTGTGCCGCCGCCTCGGTTGCAGGGCGTGGATACCACCCAGAGCTTTCACCACCGACAATGCAGCCATGGTGGCTATTGTCGGTTACCTAAAATATCTCAGAAAAGAATTCAGCAGTCTTTCGCTCCCCCCTTATGCGAGAGTGACTGTGTAGGCCCTACTTCCCAATGATATGAAACAGCAGAACCCATCCGGATACAAGGAAACAAGACATGTGGTAATATACGGATACACCCGTCAGGAGCTGAACAGCATAATACAGCATTTCGAGGCTCAGTTGCCCGATTTCGTAAAAATCACTGTCGATTCAACCAACCTCGTGACCCGCATCACACTAACCGGCGTCAATTCGGGGCTGGAGCTATTGCGCTTCCAGATGAACCGTTTCCATCAAAACCTTCAGGATCTCTTTTCCGAAGAAGTAGTAGCCACAGAGGATAAAACCCTCTCGCAGGTGCTCGGCGACCTTCTGCTCGAAAATGAACTGACGGTATCAAGCGCCGAGAGCTGCACGGGCGGCAACATAGCCCACAAGATCGTGCAGGTTCCCGGATCATCGGCTTATTTTCTCGGAAGCGTGGTGAGCTACAGCAATGATGTGAAAGCCGAAGTGCTCGGAGTGTCGCGCAGCGACATAGCGCGCCATGGAGCCGTTTCGAAAGAAGTGGCAGAGCAGATGGCTCTCGGAGCCGCACGGCTGATGCGCACGGACTGCGCCATAGCCACAACCGGCATCGCCGGCCCGGAAGGAGGCACCCGCTTCAAACCGGTGGGTACTGTCTGGTTCGCCGTTAAATACAATGACCGCGTGGTGAGTGAATGCATGCACTTCGAAGGAGGCCGAGACTCGGTAATCGAGCAGGCCACAAACCATGGCATCGTTATGCTAATCAATCTGCTGAGGAACAATTATACCATTCAGGAAGAAATTAACGACGAATAAAAAACTCTTGAGATTTTAATATTCATTTGCAGATTTTGCATTCTTTTTATATTTTTGCACCGCAAAATAGTCGAAAGACTAATAGGGAGGATTACATTACCTCGGCAATTCATGCTGTCGGAACAGTTTGAAAGTAATGGGACGGCTCTTCCTCTCTTCCGCAGGATCGCGTTCAGCTCGCCTGCAACAACATGAACTACAATAGTCTGTATCCCGTCTGTCAGAAATATTGATCGCATTCGGCTTAACTGCCGTCGGTCAAAATTTGCTGCACGTGGATACAATTAAAAGAACATATAAGTCGCACAATGGCTCTTTTCTTCTGAAAGAAGCCATTGTGCGATTTCTTTATGTTAAAATTAACATACTCTAATCCAACCAATAATTTTAAACCTAAACAAAATGTTTAAACAATCATTCATCACTCTTTTGATGGGTGCGACCGGAACACTTACAGGATTGGCCGTCCCCATTACCGGCACCGGAAAGGTGTTTGAGACTGCCGACATGCGTTATGAGATCGTCGACTTCGAGAAGCATACCCTCTCATTGATCAATCCTAAGAAAAACGTCGACTTTGTGACAATTCCGGGTAAAATCAACGTATCCGGAACGTTTAACGTTAATGGCAGTGACGTGACCTTCACCGACACACCCTTCACAGTTGTCCAAATAGGCGACAATGCCTTTAACGGCCAGACCGACCTGTATCATGTGGATTATCCCGTCTCCGTTATTTCCATAGGTGACAATGCTTTCAAGAACTGCCCCGTTCTGGGTGAAGTTGATTTTCCGTCTAATCTGGAATATATCGGCAAAGAGGCATTCAAGGGGTGCAACAGCATTGTCAAAATCAAACTGCCTGAGACTGTCAGTTCAATCGGAGAAGGAGCGTTCGAGGAGATGACGGCTCTCGAAAAAGCGGTATTGCTATGCAATGCCACCGAAATCAAAAGCAATACCTTCCGCAATTGCAAGAGGCTTGAGCAGGTCTACCTCCCTTCGAAACTCGAAACCATCGGCGACCGTGCATTCTCCCGCACAGACGCTCTTGATGAGATTGTATTTCCGACTACGCTCGAAACAATCGGCATGTATGCATTCGAAGGCGAGGCTGGCAGTAAATCCGGCCTTCGCCATCTGAAACTTCCGGCAGGATTCAAACATCTTGGTGAAGGCGCATTCCACAATGCTTCGATCATTACAGCCGATCTTGGAGAAAGTATGGTGGAAATACCGGAGAAAGCCTTTGAACTTTGCTATGATCTGAAGGAAGTGAAGTTTCCGGCTACCCTCAAACGTATCGGTGAATCGGCGTTCCATTACTGCGCGCGTAATGCAAGCCGGAGCATGGGAGTACTCAAACTTCCCGACAGTGTCGAAGAAATCGGGAAGAACGCTTTCTTCGAATCTTTCATAATTTCATTCGAAACCGGGAGTGGAATGACCTCATTGCCGGCAGGCTCCTGCGGCACTCCGAGACTTATGCATATCGGAAGCTCAGTAACATCTATAGATGTCGATGCGTTCAGTCTCGAACATCTCAAACTTATTATCTGCGACGCGACAACACCTCCTTCTATCAGCGCCTCATTCAATCTTTCCACACTGCAGGCCGAACAAATCACTGTGATTGTTCCCGACGGTTGCGCGGAATTATATTCATACCATCCGCGCTGGCGCGAACTCAATATTATCGAGTCTTCCAAATCTATAGTATCTGTGAATCTCGACGGGAAAACTCCTTTGGCAGAAGCAATCTATAGAGAAAGCGGTGTCATGCCGTCCAGAATCACTTATCTGACCGTCACGGGACATCTGTCGGACACTGACTTTCGGATAATCCGCGAAAACATGTCAAGTCTTTGCGGCCTTGACATAAGAGATACGGATCTCAAGGAAATCTCCGACAATGCCCTCTCAGGCATGAGTTCGCTCGAGCGCGTGGTGCTCCCCGCAGGACTAAAAGCCATCGGCAAAAACGCATTCCTGAATTGTTCTCTGATGGCCTTGGAAGAACTTCCGGACGGAATCACCTCCATTGGCGACTATGCATTTTCAAACTGCTCGAGAATCACGATTTCCAATCTTCCGTCCGCACTTGCCACTACCGGATACATGGCTTTCGGCGATTGTGCGTCGATCCGGAGCATCACTGCCGGCCCCAACCTTATCGATATGGGACAGAGCACGTTCTCAAGCTGCGATATGCTCGAATACGCCGATCTGAGCAAAACCCGGATTAAAACCCTTCGCGCCAACAGTTTTTATATTGATGAAAACCTCCAGACCATTATTCTTCCCTCCACTTTGGAAAAAATAGATTATAGGGCACTCGCCAATACAGGTCTGAAAACAATAGAACTTCCGGGAAATATAAGCAGTTATGGAGAGGGCGCATTCTATGGATCCAATCTTAGGACCGTCACGATCGGAGAGGGTCTTACGGGCTTCGACAAGGAACTTTTTGCCGAATGCCGCAAGCTTGTATCTGTTAACCTTCCCTCTTCTCTGACAAAGGTTGGCACACGTGTATTCGCATCTGCCTCTCGTCTGTCGGCTATCAGTTGTCGTGCCATCGAAGCGCCGGAAGCCATGACAGGCGCCTTCGACGGTGTTTCCACTCAGAAATGCGTGCTTACAGTTCCCACCGTTTCCTTCTTCAACTATCTGAACGCCCCGGCCTGGGGAAGATTCGCCAACATCGACAACAGCATCGAAGTGGCAATGCCCGACAACATCGACGCCACAATTCTCGATGAAGAGCAATATCAGGAAATCATGGAAGAAGAGGAACTCGAAAAACAAGCGGAGGAGAATGCAGAGGAATCGGGACGGAATGACTCTCCGGCTAAAGCCACAATACGCCGTGCCCGCGAGAATACGCGTACATCTCTGGCTGACGGTTCACAATATTGTCAGCTCTTCGGCGGCGCAACAATCGGAGCACCCGGTAACGGTAAGGGACAGCGCCTGTTCATTCATCCCCATAATCCCGATGATGACTACCGCGTTCTTGTCAACGGCATTGACATGACCAACAGCATGGAGGGCAACTCACTGCTCGTTTCGGCCGGAACTGTTGGAAAAATCGAAATTGTATCATCAATGTCGGACGTTGAGGGCATTATAGCCGACGATGACAATTCAGGGCTTTGCACGATCTTTTCCGTAAACGGCACTCAAGTGTTCAGCGGCTCTGCAGAGATTGCCAAATCCTCACTCGTACCCGGAATATACATAATGAAATATACATCCGGACACACAGAAAAAATCATAATCAAATAAAACACAGAATCAGACAGAACACTGATTTAGACTCGGTTCCTTAATACTTCGGAGCCGTAATCATGACTGATTCAGTCCAATCAAGAAACCCGAGTAAGCAGATATATCCGGCTTCCTCGGGTTTCCTGTTTTTGAACACCGACATACCCGGTCAGCGCCATTTGTGAATACTTGAATAAGTAATTAAGAAAATTGCCAAAATACTTGCAAGTTACACAAAAAATTGCTAATTTTGCATTCGTTTTGTGGCCCATCCATAAAAATCGCTGAATATGATGCACTTAGCGATGATATGAGAAATGTGATGACCGCCGCGGCATATAGTAAAGTTTTATAATAAAGAATTATAGCAACAGCCATGTCTAAAGTTTGTCAAATCACAGGCAGAAAGGCGCAGGTAGGCAACAACGTTTCCCACTCAAAGCGTCGCACCAAACGCAAGTTCGAGGTAAACTTGCACACTAAGAAGTTTTATTGGGTAGAGCAGGACATGTGGATTTTATTGCGAGTTTCGGCTCACGCTCTCCGCACTATCAATAAGATCGGTCTTAACGCAGCGCTCAAGAAAGCCGAGGCTGAAGGTATTCTCGATTTCAAAGACATAAAAATCCTTTCCCTCTAAAATATTCCAATTATGGCAAAGAAAGCTAAAGGCAACAGAGTTCAGGTAATACTCGAATGCACCGAACATAAAGCAAGCGGCATGCCCGGTATGTCTCGCTATATCACAACCAAGAACCGCAAGAATACCACAGGCCGCCTCGAGTTGAAGAAATACAACCCGATTCTTAAAAAAGTCACCATTCACAAAGAAATTAAATAAGCACTCTGAATTATGGCAAAAAAAACCGTCGCGTCTCTTCAGAAAGGTGAAGGACGTACATACAGCAAAGTCATCGTCATGGAGAAATCTCCCAAAACAGGCGCTTATATCTTCAGAGAGGAAATGGTGCCCAACGATGCGGTTAAAGACGCTCTGAAATAATCAGAACAATACTTCATAAATCATTGTACCAAAAGAGGAAACCATCCGGCTTCCTCTTTCCTGTTTTGCCATGACATAATATAATGTCCTGATGCCGTCGCAGTTCAACTCATATATCGATAACATCGACACCGACTTTTGGCAGGATCTCTGCAAAAATCGAGGTCATCTTCGGCATTATGATAAAGGCGAAGCATTTATTACGGCTGGGGAAGTCGGGCGCGATATCGGCTATGTTGAATCCGGCGCGTTGAAATATGTATGCTATTCGTCAGATGGAACTCACCATGTCATCGGTCTTGAATTTCTATACGCTATACGACCGCCACGTAGACCTCTATTCCAAATCTCCACAACAACGCTATGACGAGTTGCTTAGTCGTGACCCGAACTTGTTCCAACTCTTTTCACTCAGGGACATCGCTTCGCTACTGAACATTACCCCCACCCACCTTAGCCGACTCCGCAAAAAATAATTGCCTAAACCGTAGTTCTCAACATTTGTTGAGAGTAAAGTCATTTATTATGCCTAACTTCAATGGCAAAAATGAAGATATATAGTTTTATCGCTTTAGTTTTTCCGGCAATATTGTCTGTTATGCCTTTATCTGCGCAGAAAGCTCATATAAAGGTGGGTTATGACTATGAAGTAAGAAGCGGAGGACAAGTACGGAAGAACGACTACATATTATTGAGCGGAAAGGAAGGCTCGATTTTCTACAATCCAACCGCCTTATGGATGGACATCAATTCAAAGGATGATGCCGCATGTCAGGCTTACGGCGCTATGGCGTCAGCATTACAGGAGGCCGGTCGATGGGACGAGGTGCCAAATCGTACAGCAAGTATATATGTATTCAAAGATTTTGAAAAGCAGTTGCAAACTGTTTATGATGATTACAGTGACCAGTTCGCCAAATACAATGAACCGTTTCAGGAAATGCGATGGGAGGTGATTGCAGATTCTGCGAAAATTATTCTTGGATATGAGTGCTTGATGGCAAAGACAGCATATCATGGACGCGATTGGACGGCATGGTTTGCCCCTGAAATACCAATACATGACGGGCCGTGGAAATTCGCAGGACTGCCGGGCTTGATCCTTAAAGCCACAGAATCTCAGGGAATGCATTCATTCACAGCTAATGGTATAGAGGCAACCGAACAGGAAATACCCGGAATGCCACGCGATGATTGGTACCATAAAGAAGATCGCATAAAATATCTTCAAGGAAAGTATCGCCATCTTCAGGACCCATTTGCCTACCTTGCCGGAGGCAATCTGCCGTCCAATGCCAAAGTTTTTGTAAACGGCAGAGAAACAACTGTTGAAGAAGTGCGTAACCAATCCCGCAAAAAACTTGACAGCGGCTATGATTTTCTTGAAACAGACTACAGATGATTATGAATAGATTTCTCACATATCTATTTTGTTCAATCACCGCTGTTTTGGCGTTTGCAGAGTCTCCACGTGCATTTCTCAAAGCGGAGTATGAATCCATGGCGAAAACCATTAACACAAATACAGGTGACACCGTCACCAACAATAAAAACTTTGTGTTGAGGATCGGACAAGGCAAATCTTTCTTTTTTGACCCCCAGACTAATAGGATAGACTCTCTTGGAAATGATCCGCAAGGTAAGATAATGCTTGAGCAGGCTGAAGATGCAGCATTGCAACAAGCCATAGCCAACATGAATGCCGGTTTAGGAGAGACATGGTTTGATATTCGTGAAAAGATGGGGATTTCTCGAGGCAGCAGATATAAGAACATAAAGGACTTCAACACTAAAGCCATTACAGTCTGGGACTCACAGATGGGTGATATCTATCGATATCCAGTCGAAATGACTGATCTTCAATGGGAACTTATGGACTCGACCGGGATGGTGTTGGATTATGAGTGTCAGCTTGCCACGGCCGATTATCACGGGCGAAAATGGCTCGCATGGTTTACTCAGGAAATCCCCGTGCAGGATGGTCCGTGGCAACTATGCGGTCTCCCAGGTCTTATAATGGAGGCTGTTACTGCCGATGGCGAATATGGATTTACTATTAACGGGATTCAGCAATGCGACGAACCGCTTGGAGATCCATACGAAAATCCCGATAAGGTTTTCAAGTCCACGCGTATAGCTGTCCTGCGTATGAAAGATTATGGGAGCCGCAACCGTGCTGCTCAGGTAAGTGCCATGACCGGAGGAAAAGTCAATATAAAACCAACAGAATACAAAGAGAATATTGACTATATTGAAACCGATTATCACGAATGAACCGTATTATCACATACCTGCTATTTCTCGTTGTAGCAGTTAGTGCCGTCGCCCAGATCAATGTGACCGGCAAAGTCATTGACAAGGAGAGTAATGGACCTCTTGTCGGGGCATCGGTTATTATCAAGGGAGCTGACGGCAAGATAAAGAAATTCGCCTCGTCAAAGTCTGAAGGAGAGTTCTCTATCACTATGCCGTCGGTAAATGGATGCCGTCTGGAGGTTGCCATGATGAGCTTCGCCAAACAATCCATTCCACTCGATAGCGTGAGTTTCCCATTGACCGTCTATCTGGAGAAGGGCGCGACAATACTCAAGGAGGTAACGGTCAAAGCTGATCGCATACGGGAGCAGGGCGACACCATCACTTACAATGTCGGCAGCTTTGCCCAGCAGCAGGACCGCTCGATCGGCGATGTGCTGAAACGTATGCCCGGTATAGATGTCGCCAGCAATGGCAAGATCCAGTATCAGGGCGAGGACATCAACAAATTCTATATTGAAGGCTCCGACCTTCTCGGAGGTAAATACGGCATAGCCACCAACGGCATAAACCATGAAGATGTGGGCGCGGTCGAGGTCATGGAGAACCATCAGCCCATGCAGGTACTGTCAGGCATATCATTTTCCGATAAGGCCGCTATCAACCTCAAACTTAAAAACAAGGCGAAAGCGACATGGACTTTCCACGGCGATGCCGGAGGTGGC
>OHIN01001539.1_pt1 | contig 11724 bp, 9 predicted proteins | sample 1568261 | NCBI WGS metagenome assembly OHIN01 (sample SAMEA3879578, study PRJEB24766) | human gut metagenome | biome: human-associated habitat; feature: feces | place: USA | collected 1985/1987
CATATTCTTGAAGGAGTTCTTTTCTGTTTTCAGTTCAGACAACAACTGTGCAAGCTGCTCCGCAACATCATCAAGGACTTCGTTGGCATACGCTTCATCACGACGACGGTTATTATACTCATCAACAACTTTCTTGAGTCTGTCTGCAAATTCCACACCCATAATCTTATTAACTTTCTTAAACTCGTCAATCGCCTGAGAAAGAAGTCTTTGAAGTATCTTAATTTTCGTATTCGGCAACTGAATAGCATTTATCTTATCCATATACTCATCGCTGAAAATATCCACCGATATATGCTTTCCGGTTTCAAATAATTCCTCAATGCCATCAGACTGAATTGCACCCTCAAGCATTTTACGGACACGAGCGTTCATCTGCTCAATATCCGGTGCATCGCCTTTTGTCAACTTGAAAAGGATAGAACGGACAGCACAATAAAAATGGATATAATCTTTATCTTCATCAGAGAATTTCTCACTTGAACTACAAAGGTTAAATGCCTGTTTCATTCTCTTGACTGCTGCCATAAATCTTCTCTCCAGTTCTTCAGACAACTGCACATACTCAACCGCACGGTTCAGGCAGGCAAGCTGTTCGGTAGGCGAACCATTGAAGAAATCACTGCTGTTAAAGTTATGGAACATCTGACCAAGAACTTCTAACTGGTCTTTTACAATCGTGATAGACTGCTCCACACCTTCAAATTCTTCGCTCTCAAAATTCGTATATTTCTTGAGGGCAGTGTTCATGTTTTTTTTGATACCTATGTAGTCAACAATCAAGCCTTTATCCTTGCCCTCGCATACACGATTTACACGGGAAATCGTCTGAATAAGGGTATGCTGCTGAATAGGCTTATCAATGTAAATCGTATCAAGCTCCGGCACATCAAAACCAGTCAGCCACATATCTACAACAATGGCAATCTTAAAGTTTGACTTCGGATTTTTGAACTGACGGTCAAATTCTTTCCTATCCTCTTTTGTGCCAAGCATATCAAAGAGGTCTTTTTCATCATCTTTATTACGAGTCATAACCAACTTAATTTTTTCCATTGGCTTCAACTCTTTTTTATCTTTTTCACTCAGAACAACCCCGTCATCACAAATCTTCTTTTCTGTCCATTCCGGTCTGAGTTCCTTTACTATTTTATAGAAATCGTATGCTATATTTCGGTTGGAACATACAAACATTGCTTTGCCTGCTACAGTTGCACCTTCTGCCACACGGGTTTCATAATGTTTGATAAAGTCCTCCGCAACAGCACGAAGTCTGTCAGGGTCGCCAATAATAACTTCCATTTTGGCAACTGCTTTCTGGCTTTCTTCCACTTGATGTTCATTTGCTCCCTCAAGCTCACACTGTGCATAATATTCTTCAATCTGTCTTACCTTGTCCTGATTAAGCATAACCTTAGCTGCACGACCATCGTAAACAAGATTAACTGTAATACCGTCCTTAACAGCTTCCGTCATTGTATATGCGTCTACAACACCACCAAAGACTTCGATTGTTCCATCAACCGGAGTTCCGGTAAATCCAACATAAGTTGCATTTGGTAAAGAGTCGTGCAGATATTTGGCAAAGCCATAGGTTTTCTGAACACCTGACTCTGTAATCTTAACCTTTTGGTCGAGATTGATTTGGCTTCTGTGTGCTTCATCAGAAATACAAATAACGTTCGTTCTGTCTGTAAGAAGCTGCAAATCCTCTGTAAATTTCTGAATGGTAGTCAGATAAACACCGCCACTCTCTCGTCCTTGAAGCTCCTCACGAAGTTTCTCACGGGACTCAATACTTACAACCGTTTCATCCCCGATATATTTCTTTGAACCTACAAACTGTTTGGAAAGCTGGTCGTCAAGGTCTGTTCTGTCTGTAATAACGAGAATAGTCGGGGAAGAAAAGTATTTGCTTTTCATCAGCATACGGGTAAGGAAAAGCATTGTATAACTCTTGCCACACCCTGTTGCTCCGAAGTATGTACCACCTTTACCATCTCCTTCGGGGCGAAGATGAGCCTTGATATTCTCATACAATTTATTTGCCGCAAAGAACTGTGGATAACGACACACTATCTTCAAATCCTTATCTGAGTTATCCGGAAAATAAATAAAATCTTTGATAACTTCAAGTAAACGGTCTTTTCGGAAAAGTCCTTTTACCATTGTCACAAGGGAATTGATACCGTCCAGTTCTTTATCGTCTGAGTTTATCTTTCTCCACGCATAGAAGAAATCATACGGGCTGAAGAAAGAACCATATTTATTATTTGCTCCATCACTGATAACAACAAACGCATTGTATTTGAAAATCTCTGGAATATCTCTACGGTAACGGATTGTAAGTTGCTTATATGCGTCCATTATGGTCGTATTCTCTTGTACCGCACTCTTAAATTCAAGAACAACAACAGGAATACCATTTACGAACACAATGCCATCCGGAATACGCAACTGATTATTTACGCCTTCAATTTCAAACTGATTAACCGCTTTGAAAATATTGTTTTCGATATTCTCAAAATCTATAAGATTAATATAAAGGTCTTTCTGGCTTCTGTCCTCACGATTAAGAATAAATCCATCGCAGAGCAACTTAAATACAGCTTTGTTTGCTTCATAAATCGTACCGGAAATATTACGCAGCATTAGAATGACACTATCCACCTCACTCGGTGTGATACCGTCTTTCGCATAGCGATTATAAAGGTATTGCTTCATGTCGTCCGTAAGCAGAACCTCTGTCCTTTCTCTGTGTATCTGGTCGCCACTGACATAGGTGTAGCCCTCGTCTTTGAACAACTCCATTATTGACATTTCCAATGCGTGTTCATTAAAATTTGCCATTGCGTTCACTCCTTTTTATCAGCATATATCTCTTTCAATATTTGCTTATGTCGCTGTTCCATTTCATAATCCTGATATTTCAGTCCCAATTTGGCAAGCATTAGAGTTCCTTCCATATCATCTATATTTCCATAACTTACTGCACGACTTACTCCAGTCAATGCCCCAAGTATTAGCCTCGTGCAATCAAGAGCAAAATCTATCAACTCCTGAATATCAGGATATGTAACCGGATTTTTATCCCATACTTTTTCTTCTGCTAAAATATGTTTCTCGTCATTATGAGCATATATCTTGTTTCTTTGAACACGAATATTCTCTTGTTTTTTGCTGAGAGAGCAAAAACGCTTTTGATACAATCCTAAAAATTCTGAAAATGTCAGATTAACTTGTATTGGTACTTTTTCAAAATCAGGTGTATCAAATAATTTTAGAATTTCTCTTTGGCTTTTCACTTCATTTTCATAGAAACATTCTTCCGTTGGTTTCAAATGATGCTGATATGGAACTTGGAAAGAATATTCTCTACCCTCTTCCTTAATTGTTACTATATCTCTATATTCTGGAAATAAGTCCAAATTATCTCTGCAATACTTTAAGAGCAACCCAACTGAAACAACGTCTTTTGTTTTATCATACAATTTTGCAATTTCCATAAAACAAGCCTTTTGCAACGCCCCATACACTACTTGATAAAAGGCAGGAGAAAGATTCATTTCATCGTTATACTTCTTGCTCATTTCTCTATACTGCATCATAATTGCATAATACGCATTAGCGTCAAATGCACTTTGATATAAATCCTCTGCAAGTTTGATTAACTTTTCTTTATCCATTTTTCACACTCCTTGCAGTAAATGATAATTTAGTGGCTTGATAACTGAGCCAAAGCTGTGGCTTGCAGTTCTTCAAGTAGAGCGATTTCCTTTGTGTTTAAGGTCATTTGCTCAACTATTGCAGCAAGATTCAGTTCTTCAATAAACTCAGACGAAGGAACAACAATTTTTATGTTATCAATGAAGTTCTTACTGAGGTTATCTTGGGCTCCACCATTAGAAAGTCTGCTTATTGCCGCTTGGCTCTGAATTAGTGAGAAGTACAAGTATGCTGCATCAGCTTTTGAATTGCAAATCATACCACAAATAGCTTGGTTGGTCGTTGCTTCAATAGCAAGATAACCAACTTCTCCAGCGGTAACGCCATACATCGCCATTAAAACTGTGTCCTTTGGAAGCAGTTTTGTGGAACTCTCACTCAACCCTAATGGAGTGATGTATTCTTCCGTTTGAAGCGTAATATTATTATGGACTTCGCCTGATTTTACCCAAGAAATCGTTCCGTTCTCCCAATATTCGTTGTTGGTACGAGATGGAGTAGAACCAGATTTTGTTTCTCTACAAAATTCAGATACGGTTTGAATTTCAAAATCATCAGGCAAAGTCAGTCTATCCATTTCCGGCTCGGTCAGATTTATCAATGCACCTCTGCCGACATTCTTTTGGATAGAAGCTGTGCCAACCGCCACTAAATTATCATTTATCTTCTGCTTTAAAGCAATTCTCTCCGTAATTGCCTTATAACTGTTCACTATTTCAAGCTGGTTTTCAATAGGCGGAATAGGCAATTCTAGTCTGCATATATCATCCCAAGTAATCCCACCACGAACGCTCCCGTCAGTATGTAACCAACAAATTCGGTCAAATTCCGGTCTGCGAAACCACATCATCAGATAATCTTCATTCAAAATGCTGTTATCTACTACCTCAAACATAAAATACGCCGGAGAAACAATAGCAGGTTCTTCTTCATCATACAATGCAACCGGAAGTCGTTCATCACGACCAACGTGCATTGGATTACACGCAAACTTTCCTTTTGTTATCAGTTTATATTTACTCAAATCCGTACCAATGACATTTGCAACCGACGGCATAAAGAACTTGTCTATGTTAATTCCCAAAACTCTGTCTGTTATGCTTTCTCTGTTCCGAGTATCAATCAGTCGGATATGGTTTCCTAAAATATCATAATTCGATTTCATATCCCAACTCCTTAAATACAGCAAGCAAATCTGATTTAGATTTTTCCTCTTGAGCAAGAAGTTCTTTGAGTTCTCCCTGCAATGATTTCATTTTGGTATCAAAGTCGATGTTCTCATCACGGTTGACAAACTCAATATATCTGCTCGGTACAAGAGTAAATCCTTTTTCCTTTACTTCATCAAAAGAAGCAGAATAGCAAAATTCCGGCACATTCTCATAAGTTTCCTCATAGCCTTCCTGCTGCCAGTTATGATATACACTTGTAACTTTGGCTCTATCTTCCTCTGTCAATTCAATGTACTTCTTCTCATAAGGACTGCCCATCTGTCGTAAATCCATAAAGAGTATTTCATCTTCTCGATTACGATAGCGTTTTAGCTTTCCATTCTGTTCCACGACACGAGCCTTTTTATTCTTATTGAGTACCCAAAGGGTAACGCTGATGTCTGTGGTATAGAAAAGGTTTCTCGGAAGAATAATGATTGCTTCTACCAAATGATTTTCTATAAGCTGCTGTCTGATTTTTAACTCTGTACCATCATCAGATAATGCACCATTGGCAAGCAAGAAACCTGCTACACCGTTTTGAGAGAGTTTGGAAACAATATTCAGTATCCAACCATAGTTTGCATTACTTGTCGGCGGAACTTCATAGCCGTTCCAACGAGGGTCATCTACAAGCTCATTTTCGGCTCTCCACTGCTTCTGATTGAAAGGCGGGTTTGCCATAATGAAATCTGCTTTAAGGTCTTTGTGCTGGTCATTGGTAAATGTATTGGCTGCCATTTCTCCAAGATTTGCAGAAATACCACGGATAGCTAAGTTCATTTTTGCCAGTTTGAAAGTGGTATTTGTGTATTCCTGACCGTAAATAGACACTTTCTTTTTATTACCGCTGTGTGCTTCTACGAACTTGATGGACTGCACAAACATACCGCCCGAACCGCAACAAGGGTCATAAAGTATTCCATCGTAAGGCTCAAGCATTTCGGCAATCAGGTTTACAATACACTTTGGTGTGTAGAACTCTCCTTTACCTTTTCCTTCTGCAAGAGCGAACTTACTAAGAAAATACTCATATACACGACCTATAATGTCGTTCTCTTTATCATCAGTGTTGATACGATTGATTTCATCAAGCAAAGAAGCCAACTTTGCCGTATCAATATGTAAGCGGGAGTAATAGTTATCCGGCAAAGCACCTTTCAGTGCCGGGTTGTTCTTTTCAATCGTATAAAGTGCTGTATCTATCTTCAGGGCAATATCGTCCTGCTTTGCATTTTCAATAATGTACTTCCAACGGCTTTCTTCAGGAAGATAGAATACATTTTCCTGAGTATAAAACGGCTTCATATCCGCATACTTTTCGCCGTGTGTAGAAATAATCTTATTACGGCATTCCTCAAACTTGTCACTGGCAAATTTAAGGAAGAATAAACTCAGAACAACGTGCTTATACTCCGCAGGCTCAACAGAACCTCTCAGTTTATCAGCACTTTTCCAAAGTGCTTCTTCCATTGATATTTCTTTCTTTGGTTTAGCAGCCCTTGCCATCTATAATTACCTCCGTGTTTTAATCTTCGTCTAAAATAACTTCGCATATATCTCCAATATCACAATGAAACACCTGACATATCCTCATCAGTACTTCAAGAGATACTGGCTCATTCTTATTTATCTTCGTTGCAGCGTATGATGTAATTTCGGCTGCACGCATTAAATCCTGTCTTTTCATTTGATTGTCAATCATAAGTTTTTGAAGTTTGTTATAGCATATCTTCATCAGTAACACCTCTTCATCTTATAATTCTTCTTCGTTACAGTTAACCATTTAACATTATATATTAAATTTTCAGGCATTTCAAGATTTCAGACAGAAATGTAACCTTTCAGACACTAAGGTGTCACTTTTTGCAAACACCTAATGCAACTCTTCTAAAGAATAATAAAAAAGAGATGCCGAAGCACCTCAATTATACATTCTATTATTAACATTCAACGCAATCATTGCTATGACCTTTTCTATCGGCGGCTCTTTTCCGTCCGGTGCAACTGCTTTCCAAAAAGCGATTGCTTCCGGTTCAGCACTTTTCATTGCTTCCCGAATGGCAAACTTCATTTCCTCTTTTACTGCTTTTTCGGTTGTTCCATTTTCTTTTGCTATTTGTCTGAAAATGTCGTTCACTTCTACTTCCTCCTATGTCTATTAGTATGTGTCTATCACTGACAGTTGTTGTTATAGCATATTCTCTCTGTCGAAGTCCCGAAAAATTTGTCGATAGCAGAAATTTTTTATACCGAAAAAAGAAAGCTCGTCGATTAGGACGAACTTCTGTGTTTTATGGAAGTATTTGCTTTGATTGCTTCACAAGTGTATCTATAACTTCATAAATTCTGTTTCTATCTTCAGGAGCAAGTTTTTCAAGCTTCTCATTAAGCATTGAGTTCTTGACTGTATATCCCGTTTCCAGGACATCAGTAAGAACCATATCCGATGATACACCTAAAGCATTTACTATCTTTATGAAAGTTTCGAGTGACGGAATTTTCTCTCCACGCTCAACCATACCAATATAATTTGTTGTCAAATCTGTTTTCTCAGCCAAATCTTCTTGGCGTAATTTCCTCGCAAGTCGGAACTTTCTTATATTCTTGCCGATTGTATCGAGCTTCATCACATCACCTCCCTTAGTGTGTTTCCATAACTAATAGTATAGGTTAAGTTGATTTCAAATCACACGCACCCAAAGGAAGTCAAACCAACTATTAGTGATGATTCCCAACTGTTTTTATGTTATACTATAAAAGTAGTAATTCACGATTGTTAATGGCGAAAGACAAATCACAACCCAAGAGCCAAGTTAAACAATCTCCATAGAATAAACTTAGGGGTAAAAAGGAATGGACGAACAAAAGATAATATTCAGTAATCGGTTTGAAAAAGAGAAATTTGAGGATTACAAAACAGATTTGGGAACTGGCAACACAATCACTCCTGACTTTACGGAAGCTGATGATTTTTTAAAATTTATACAGAAGAACCGCAGAAGTGTTCCAAGTAAAGAGCGAATTGCTGACAAGGATAAATTTATCAAAACCGTTTACGAACTATCCAATAGCTTTGAAATTGACGCTGACCTGATAGAATTTGCCGAGGGATATATCGCCAACATCTATGTAGATTATGCCTGCTACACTGGATATATCAAGAAGCTGTTAGCAATTCTTTTTATCCTTGCCGATGATATTTCCTTTTTAGACGGCAGTAAAGAAAATGCCGATATGCTTTTTAGCTTCACTTATCACACACACCATATTTTCCTGAATAACAGAGAAACAACTGATTTCTCATAATGTACCCGATGGCTACTCAACTGAGCAGCCATCTTTTCAATTTTCCAGACACCGTCTGGAATTTTTAATATGCCGGAATACCGTATCCATAGATATTGCTGCTTCCGACTGCGTACTGTCTTTGCTTGCAGGCGTCGCCTGAGTTGCCCTCTACGGTATAAACTGTGCCATTCTCACACTTCTCTACGATACCAACGTGGTCTGTTGTACCGTCGCCTTCCCAATCAAAGAAGATAATATCTCCTACCTTTGGTTCATAAGTGCGGTCTTGCCATTTCCCATTTGACTTAAACCAGTTTGCACCATCCACGCAACCTGCAAATTTCGGAACAAGTCCGCTTTCAATATACCCGCATTGGTCAGCACACCAAGATACGAAGCAGGCACACCATTCCACTCGACTATTAAAGCCGTACCAGCTCCAGTAAGGTTGTCCGCCCTGATTGCCTAGCTGTGTCAAGGCAACCTCAACAATCGCCTGATTACCTCCGGCAGTAAAGGCTCGCCCATACGGATAGTATCTCAAAACGTGAGCCGGATATTGGGTATCTCCATAACTGTCCCAACCAAGCCTTTGTGCCTGCTGAGTGGAAAACTCCACTGCATTGGCATAAGAATAACCGCCATACTTTGTTTTTGCCCAAGAAATATACCCATTACCGAAGTTGTAGCCTTGCAAGGCAAGTTTGATATGCTCCATATCTATCGGACTTTCCACTTCTGCCGAAGTAAGAGCCGCTTTCAATTCCTGAACTCCACACTGGATAGAATATTCAGGGTCTTTAATTCCATTAGGTTCGTGCGGATACCTTGTATTGAAACTTCCCTCTGCTGCCTGCATAGGGTCAAGTCCTCTGCCACCGCTTTCCTGCATCATAACCGCCTTGATAAGTTCCACATACTCAGGAATGCCGTACTCTTTGGCATACTTCTGTATGATGGGTTCATAGGCTTCTACCTCTGCACTTACCGGAGTATAGGAATTACTGTCACTTCCTCCTCCAAACATTGCTACGGCAGCACCAAACAGCACGACAATCATAATAATCAGAACCGCTATCCAACCGCCTGCGGCGATTGCTGCTACAAGTGCTTTTGTCCCTGCAATAATCGCTTTGACTGTCGCAACAGTAGCTTTCGCTGTGGCTTTAACGGTATCTGCTGTGGCTTTCGCCGCTTTCTTTGCCGTCTGAGCCGCTTTCTGTGTTGCTTTGGCTGTTGTTTTTGCTGTTTTCTGTGCTATAATGGCAGCTTCTTTGGTGGTCTTAATAGAAGTCTTTGCCGTTTGTTCTGCGGTCTTGACCGACCTTTGAACAGTATTGGTTGCACCTTTCGATACGGTCTTGACTGTCGTATTTCCTGCCGACCTTGCAGACTGTTTAATTGTTTTCTCCGTACGCTCCAGAGTTCGGATGCTCTGTTTTCCGACAGGATTGACCGATTGTTTCTGAAGCTGTTTCTCTGCACGCTTGGTCTTGAAATTCTCAATTCCCGTTTTGGCTTTCTGATAATTCTGCCTTGTTTCACGCACACCCCATCTGCCGACTTTATCCGCACGGTATGCAGTTTCGTGAACAGCCCTATCCGTTGCCGCTTCGATTTTATCGGAAGCATATTCCTCTGCGGAATTTTCCGAAGCATTGGTGGAATGTTCTGCCTTATCTTTCGTCATCACATAGGCTTTCTTCATTCGCTCCGTGGCAACTGCTGCCTTATTTATGGTCTTGATTGTACCTTTGCTTGTATCTCTTGTTTTTATATCAGCCATCGGTTTCCTCCTTTCTCGAAAAATAATAGAGAGTGGGGTTTAATCCACTCTCTTAGCGACAACAACAAGCCTGCCATTGTTTCTTGAATATTCACAAGTAGAAAGAGAAATCAGCTTGTCGCCATATTCTGCCGATACTCCGGTATCATACAAAGAAAGTTCCTTGCACTTAACAACATACGCATCAAACTCTGCCGCATTTTCTGCGTCCGTAAACTCATAATACTTAAAGCTATCGGAGCTGTCTGTATAAACGACTGTCTTAAAGACTGCAATCACTTCATACCGGTGTCTGTCCGTCAGTGTATCAAAGGTAATCGTCTTATGACCTTCCCAAAAGCTCTTGTTTCTGTACTTCATCAGTCCCGTAAACATCGAGCCGTCATTCATATGGTGTCCGTATATAATGATGTTGTCTGAAGGTTTCTGCACATCACAATTTTCCTGCACATATGGACAGCCATAAGCGGAATAGGTCTTATCAAACTTGTGCTTCAGGTAGAAGTTCGGCTCATTTACAGACTGCACGACCGGATAGTTGATATTGGTATCCTCAACCTTTATCCAACCCACCATATCCTCATTCTGCCGATAGAGTTCAAGATATTCCGCAAGATAGTCCTTATCTTCCGAAAACGTCACGCCCTCATTTTCCTTTTGCGGCTCGTCCTCCACAACCTCCGCAAGGTTATCATAGACTTCATTCTGCTTGGCAGAGTCAATGTGATTACGGATAATAAAGAAGGTGCTTACAGACAACACTACCGTAAACACCATTGCAATAATAATATAGATTTTTCTGCTCATTTTCTCTTACCTTTCCATATCATTTCTCTTAGGTGGAGTCAAATCTCTGCAATACTCCGGATACCTCAACTTGATACCCTCCATAAAATACGGAGCATATCCGCAACAGAACAGTTCCTCCGGTGTATAGAGATTTTCCCTGCCTTCTTCCGTAAATCCATTCCAGAGATTAAAGGCAAGGTGGCAGACCTTGACTGTGCCACTTGTCTGCCAACCGCCGTGCATACCTTCCGGTATGATGCAATCCCTCTTAAAATCAAACATCTTTCCGATGTTCATTCTTGTTTCTTCTGAAATACCCATCACATAGAAAAATGCTCTGTGATAGCAGTCGTTGACTTTGCACTTATCCAGATTTTCCAATACAAAATCTCTGTGTTCAGCATTGCGAAATTGAATCTTAGACATTGTAAATCCCTCCTTATGCTTCGCCTGGTTTGGTTGTCATCAGTTTATAAAGTTTCGTGTTCTTAGGGAATTTGTTTGCAAACGGTACAAGCGAACTTCCCACCTTGATAAGTCCGTGTCCTGCTTCCACATTCGTGATATAGGACATCTGGAGGTCAGAAATGTTCAGAAGTTTTGCAAGCTCAAGCCTGTCTGTGGAAGCCTGATTCAGCATAATGATGAACTCTGAGTTTGCAAGCATTGTTCTCGCTGTGTGGCTCTGCAAAAGGTCATCGACATTCTGAGTGATTCCACTTGCGTATGCACCGTATTTTCTCACACGCTTCCACAAGGTAAAGAGGAAGTTTGCAGAGTATTCGTGCTGGAACAGAAGATAAATCTCATCAATGAAGATAAAGGTGTTCTTACCCTTTGCACGGTTCTGTGTGATACGGTTCAGGATAGAGTCAAGGACAACAAGCATACCGATAGGCATAAGCTGCTTGCCGAGGTCAA
>OHIN01001546.1_pt1 | contig 11649 bp, 9 predicted proteins | sample 1568261 | NCBI WGS metagenome assembly OHIN01 (sample SAMEA3879578, study PRJEB24766) | human gut metagenome | biome: human-associated habitat; feature: feces | place: USA | collected 1985/1987
CTTGTGCAGCATCCGTGAGAAATCGTGTATTTCTTCCACGGTATGTGCCTCCTCTACTTTGGCTCCATTCTTGAGTCCTTTTTTTATCTGACGGATGCGCGACGGGCTGAACCGGTCTTCCGTCTTTTTCATACTGTGCAGCGAATTGCGTACCCGCAGCCAGTTGACAGGGAAATAATCATTGGCACGGAAAACCCGGTAACCGAACATCGAATTATTGAGGTTCCGGAATTCGATCAGGACACAGCTACGCGATGCTTCTTGTGTGAGATGTTCGAGCATATCGCCAAAGACTTCTTCTGCCTTTTCTTTGTTGGTCGAAAGCGACTCATCCAGAAATTCACCTTCGCTATATACTACGCAATGTTTCACTAAAGAGGAGGGAAGCCACTTTTTCGCTTTGCGGATGGCGGCAAGCAGGCGTGCCATAGGTCTGCCGTCTTCTGTTGCCACTATTAATAAAGGAGTATAGCCCGGAGTCGCTTCATAAATCTGAAATAACTCTTTGGAATGGAAGGCGTTTTTTCCTGGTAATTCAGGAATGTCCTTCCCATGATAATATGTTGTTAGTTTCAGTGGCATCTAGGTACAAATTTACACTTTTTATTCTTTATTCAACAACAAAATAAAGAATTTGTTGGAGCTGCTTGAAGTAAAGTATAATATATAGTTGCGTATTTAATGGAGAAAATGTATTTTATAGGAGAAATATGGTATGAAAAGTGAGTACGTATTAAAATTAGCTTCGTCTTTAATTAAGATTATAATCGAATAGTTTTTGCAAAACAACGAGAATTAATATTAACTTTAAATTAGAACGAATGAGATGTAATGCATTTGTTGAAGCATGGAAGAATCATCATAGACGCGCTTCCATGATTTTAGGGCTGTCTTTATTGTCTGCCCCTCTGTCATATTCTGTGTATGCAGAAGATGGAGTTTCTAATACTATGGTGCAAGTTGTCACACAAACGAAAACTGTGAAAGGAACTATCATTGATGAAAGCGGGGAGCCGTTGATTGGGGTTTCTATCGTTGTGAAAGGAACAAGTACAGGTACGATTACCGATTTTAACGGTAACTTCTCTATCAATCTTCCGGCGGGAAGAAAAGAACTGGTCATTTCTTATATCGGTTACAAAGAACAAACGGTGACTGTGACGGGTAACGGACCGGTCAATGTGAAAATGATTTCGGATACGCAGGCATTGGATGAAGTGGTGGTCATTGGCTACGGTGCAGTGAAGAAACGTGATTTAACAGGGGCGGTTGCTTCAGTGAAATCGGAAGACATTACGATGAATCCGGGCACAAACCCGATGGAAGCGTTGCAGGGTAAAGTAGCGGGATTGGATATTACGAGAGAATCGGGTCAAGCGGGTTCAGGAGTGAAAATGCAATTGCGCGGTAACCGTTCATTGACAGCAAGTGGTAATCCTATGTTTATTATTGACGGGATGCCGGGTGACTATGCGACACTGAATCCGAATGATATTGAATCTATTGAAGTGTTGAAAGATGCTTCTTCTACGGCTGTTTATGGTTCTTCCGGTGCCAATGGTGTTGTAATCATTACTACCAAAGGCGGAAAAGAAGGAAAATTGACTGCTAATTTTAATGCTTTTTTTGGTATAAACAGCTGGTCTACAATGCCGGAAGTCCGCCAAGGAGAAACCTACATGGAGGGCTTGCGTACAGCTCACAAAAATGCGGGTACTTATGTGGATGATGCCAATATGTTTACTAACCCTGCTTATTATGAAGCTTATCAAAACGGGAAATACATTGACTGGGTAGATGAATTGCTGCATACGGGGACTGTTCAGAATTATAGTTTGTCGGTTTCAGGAGGTACAAAAAATACAAAGGCCTATATGTCTATGAATTTCTCCGATGAAAACGGACAATACAACGATGATAATTATAAATTGTATTCAACAAATATTCGCATCGATCACACAATCAATAAATGGTTTACTACAGGAATTAGTATTCAGGCATCTTATGTGCATCAGAATAAGCCTTTTGCAAAGATTCAAGATGGTATGACGGCTATTCCTTATGGTGAAATCTATGACGAGAATGGCAATGTTAATCCTTATCCGATTGAAGGGGATGCCGGCTATTTGAATCTTTTGATGAATAATAAAAGTAATTGGAGAAACCAATCCCAGAATACAAAACTGTATGTGAATCCTTATATTAAAATAACTCCGATTAAAGGATTGACATGGGAGTCACGCGTGAATGGGACGTTGACTTATTCCCGTTCGAATAGTTTCCAGGGAGATGGCTCGTACAACTTTTATAAAGCGGGAGGAAATGTAGAGACAGATACAAATGCCAAGATTACTCAAAACAGATCATATAATTATAAGTGGGAAAATATCGTAACTTACAACTTTAATATTGCTAAGATACATGAATTTACGCTTACTGGTGTGTCTACCTGGAATCATAACCAGACGGATAACACGGAAATGACAGGAACAGGTATTGCTAACAATAAATATTTGTGGGAAGGATTGGAAAAAGCTGCCGTTCAGAAAAATTCATCCAGTTATACCATGTCTAAAGGAGTCGGATTAGTAGGACGTATCAACTACTCTTTATTGGGTAGGTATTTGCTTTCTGCTTCTATTCGTCGGGATGGTTCTTCACGTTTGGCTAAAGATCATAAATGGTCTAATTTCCCGGCTGTTTCATTGGGATGGCGTATTTCTGACGAGAAGTTTATGGAAAGTACAAGAAACTGGTTGGATAATTTAAAAATTCGTGTGGGTTACGGTATTTCTGGTACGGCCAGTATTGATCCTTATTCTTCCTCTTCTTCTCTGGAGTCCGGATGGTTGACATTAGGTGGTGAAAAAACGCAGATTTATAATCTCACTAAAATAATAGCTAATCCGGAACTGACATGGGAACGTTCAAAGAACACCAATATCGGTATTGATGCTTCTTTCCTGAATAATCGTATCAATGTAACATTGGATATGTATAAGACTAAGACGGAAGGTGTGATATGGAAAAAATCATTACCTGTAGTGAACGGTTCCTATAGTTCTAAAGAGCAATATCTGACCAATATAAACTTGTGTGAAACTAAAAATAAAGGTCTTGAGCTTGCTTTGAATACCCGCAACATTGAAACTAAAAATTTTCAATGGACATCGGCTCTGACTTTTGCATATAATAAGGAAGAGATTACGAAACTGACCGGAACTGCTAATGATAAAGTAATCAATGGCGATTATACGTATGCGGTAGGTAGTGCAATCAACTCTTTTTATCACTACAAATTGGATGGTATCTGGCAGAAAGGTGAAGAAGCTGATGCTGCTGTGTTTGGACTGAAGCCGGGATCTATAAAGATTAATGTGCCTGATATGGTGCGGCATACGGATACGGACGGTAGTGTCTACTATACGAAGGTGAATGCTGACGGACAGGAAATCCGTTATGATGCTTCTAATACATATTCTGTGTCTGCTGATGATTATCAAGTATTGGGACATAACTCTCCGGATTGGACAATGGGTTTCCAGAATACTTTGACATATAAAGATTTTGATTTAAGTATTTATATGTATATGCGTTGGGGACAGATGATTAAATATTCTGTATTGACGGATTATGACCCGACAGGGTTGAACAACTATCCTACTTATTTCAATGTATGGTCTGAAACAAATCCTTCGAACGATTTTCCAGCCATGGATGCTTCTATCAAGGATAAGTTGAGCTATTATCCAGGCTTTGCAGCGTTGTCGTATGTAGATGGATCATTCTTTAAAATAAAGAATATAACATTGGGATATACTATGCCTGATAAATTGGCTAAAAAATTGGGATTGGGCAAGCTCCGTGTGTATGGAACGATTACTAATCCATTCGTTATTGCAAAAAGTCATTTGTTGAAGGATTATGATCCGGAAATGAATGGTGGTTTGAACTATCCATTGACAAAACAGTTAGTCTTTGGTCTTAATCTTTCATTTTAATTCTCTAAACTGATAAATAATGAAGAAATTAGTATATAATGTGGCCTTAGCATTGTGTGCGATGGTTACTATCAATTCATGTTCATTGGATGAATATAATCCAATGGAAGTTACCGGCGAAGAAACGTTGGCTACGTTTGACGGGTGGTACGGAATGCAAACCCAGTGTTATAACCCTATTTATAGTCAACTGTATACTGTGACAGACTTTTTATCTGTTGCAGAGGTTGGTACGGATACGTGGTTGACGGCAAATAATAATGATAACTCGAAAGAACTCTTTTATTATGAATCTCTGACGCCGAGTAAAGATAAGGCATGGGATAAATTATTTATGCAGGCGTATACTGCTTTGGGGATATGTAATACCGTTATAAACCGTGCGGAAAGTGTAGAAGGAAATGCGGATGATATTCGTGTGTTAACAGCCGAAGCACGTTGTTTGCGTGGTTTTTATCATTTGATATTGACTACATATTTTGGTCCGATCACTCTTTGTATGAATGAAGCGGGAAATAATATTGTGTTGGAACCTAAACGTAATACGTTATCTGAAATTTATTCATACATCATTGATGATTTGAAATATGCTGCAGATAATCTGAATACAACTCCTTACGGTAATAATCGTGCCCGTGTTTCAAAAAAATCGGCTATGGGACTTTTGGCTCGTGCCTACATACAAGGAGCCGGCCAGGGGTTGAGTGAGAATGGTGTTTCTTACTGGCAAAGAGCGGCAGATGTTGCAGAAAGCTTTATTGCGGATACAGAAGCTGGCGGAGGTACTTATGGAGGTTATCTTTATAAAGATATATCGGATATGTGGGCTGATGGCAATAACCGTACTAATAAAGAAGCGCTTTTTGTTGCAGCAGGTTGTGATGCCGGTGATGATGACGCATGGGATTATTCGAATGCGGGATATAATAAATTGTTTACGTATACTTACTGGAATCAGACGAACCTGTCGGATATTAGTAAGATTACATCTGACAAACAGAACTATTTTTATGGACGTACCAACAATGGCAACTGCGCACCATCTAAATATTTGCTGGACTGCTTTGAACCAACTTGGGATAAACGTTGGGAGAATTCATTCCAGACTGCTTTCGGGGCATTTTCTATGGAAAAAGTGGCATGGATTCCGTATACTAAGAATATAGTGACTTTGACTAGCGATTTATGTCAGAAGTATGGTATTGATGCTTCTCATGTAGGTGAAAAAATTTATCCGTATGTTGATTGTGATGGCAAAACGATGTCTCATGGAGGAAATCAGTATACAGCGTCTGTGTGGCCCAAAGGGGTAACTACAGGAGATATATCAACATTGACGACTCCTAAAAAAGTATATGTAATAGATTATCCATTGCCTGCGGATGATAATCGTTTCTTCCTCTATTTATCCAAAGAACCTTTGTCGGCGGAAGACAAGAAAGACCGTGTTTATGCATGTGTGAATATAGATGATTTGTTTGATGCAAATGGCAATTACGTGAAAACACAGAATGATATGCCTGGCAGTTATGATCGTACTTCAAAAGTATATGCAACATACCCATGTTTGAATAAGTTTATCTGGAGTTATGAAGGAGTATATTATGGAAGTAACTTGCAAATCCGTAATGGTGATATTTTTGTGATGCGTATGGCAGAAGTTTATTTGATTGCTGCCGAGGCTGAACAACATTTGGGTAATGGAACAAAAGCTGCAGGATATTTGAACACGCTTCGTGCCCGTGCGGCTCGTTCCGGAGTTTTGGAGTCGTCTTATAAGCTGACTACTGTCACCGAAGAAGATATCTACGATGAATATGCACGTGAACTTTGTGGAGAACATTCACGTTGGGCATTGTTGCAGCGTCATCAAGCATTCTCAACTCGTTTGGCGAAATATAACAAACGTGCTGCTTCCAGTTTTAAATCTTATAATATATGGCGTCCTATATCACAAACATTCCTTCAACAGATTGATAATGCTGAAGAATATGGAGACAATGGATATGGTACAACAGCTAAGTCTGGTCTGGACGGATTTTTAGAATAACAATATAGATTAAATTTTAAATTAAGAGGGGATATGTCGTGATGATATGTCCCTTTTTTCTATATCTTTGTGTAATCGAACAGAACTTTTAAAAAGCGGAACTATGTTAGAAGAAATTTTAGCTTACAACAAGCAATTTGTTGAGAACAAGGGATACGAATCGTATATTACCAATAAATATCCCGATAAGAAAATAGCTATTCTTTCCTGTATGGATACCCGACTGACTGCTTTGCTGCCAGCAGCATTAGGAATTAAGAATGGCGATGTGAAAATGATAAAAAATGCAGGTGGCGTTATTTCCCATCCTTTCGGTAGCGTGATACGTAGTTTGCTTGTTGCTATTTTTGAGTTGGGGGTAGAGGAAATAATGGTGATTGCTCATTCTGATTGTGGAGCTTGCCATATGCATAGTGAAGAAATGCTCGAAAAAATGAAAGCACGCGGAATCAATCCGGATTATATTGACATGATGCGTTTCTGCGGAGTTGACTTTCATTCGTGGCTGGATGGTTTCGAAGATACGGAAAAGTCGGTGAGAGGAACAGTCGATTTTATTGTACGCCATCCTTTGATCCCTTCAGATGTGACAGTCTACGGATTTATTATTGATTCTACGACCGGGGAATTAACGCGGATTGTATAGATAATTAGATAGATAGGTAAATAGATAAACAGCTTTTTTAATCCCCTAAATATAGTGACGCTATCCTATCATGATAGTGACGCCATTCTTATTGTATAGTGTCGCTATGTCTGGAGGATAGTGACGTTATTTTGAAGACAAAAAAATAAGGCAGCTTTTTGTCGGCTGCCTTTATCTTTCTGCGGTTATATACTTTCTTTGACTGGTGCACTCGTTTGTGACAAATAGGGTGTCCGTACATCTCAATTTCTGCCTCACGGCTAGCTTTACGATTCGCTTTAACGTAATCGTCTTGTGTAATTCGCTTTTTCATAATGAAATTATTTCTCTGTGCAAAGATACAATATATTCTTCATTTAGTATAAACTTTTATTTCCTATTACGCTCGGTTTGCATTATCTTTGCATACATTAATCAAATGAAACCGGAAATAATATGGAAAATTTCAGTGAATTGATAAAGAATCGTCGCAGTATGCGCAAGTTCACCGATGAAGAACTGACACAGGATGAGGTTGTAACATTGATGAAAGCAGCTTTGATGTCACCTTCTTCCAAGCGCAGCAATAGCTGGCAGTTTGTAGTGATTGATGATAAGGAAATGCTGAAAGAATTGTCTCATTGCAAGGAACAGGCTTCTTCATTCATTGCCGACGCAGCTTTGGCAATTGTGGTAATGGCCGATCCGTTGGCCAGTGATGTTTGGATTGAAGACGCTTCCATTGCTTCTATCATGATACAGTTGCAGGCTGAAGATCTTGGCTTGGGAAGTTGTTGGGTGCAGGTTCGCGAACGTTTCACTGCCACCGGAATGCCTTCCGATGAATTTGTCCATGGAATTTTGGATATTCCCTTGCAACTTCAGATTCTTTCTGTCATTGCTATCGGACATAAAGGGATGGAACGTAAACCTTTCAATGAAGAACATCTTCAATGGGAGAAAATTCATATTAACAAGTTCGGAGGAAAATAAGTATGGGAGCTGCTAAAGCGAATAATAGTAAAGATACCTATCTGGCTACTATTGTAATCGGAGCACTTTTTCTGATCGATAAGCTGATTCATTTTTCTTCCATTGGGCTACCCTGGGTGATGAATAAGGACAATATGCTATTGTACGCCTCGATCTGTTTCCTTATTTTCAAACGCGATAAATCAATTGGTTTTGTGTTGCTTGGGCTTTGGTTAGTGATGAATATCGGTTTGGTCATGTCCTTATTGGGTTCGTTATCCGGATATCTGTTGCCATTGACACTGCTCATCATCGGAATCGTTTTATTCTGGTTTGCAAAACGATAAGAGAATAATGAAAAGAAGTATAGAAGATACACCGATCGTGTTTATCGGTGCAGGTAACTTGGCTACTAATCTGGCGAAAGCTCTTTATCGTAAAGGTTTCCGCATTGTACAGGTATATAGCCGGACTATGGAATCTGCCCGTACCTTAGCCGAGAAAGTAGAAGCTGAATATACAACAGATTTACAGGCAGTCTCCAAAGATGCAAAATTGTATATCGTATCGTTGAAAGATGATGCTTTAGTAGATTTGTTACCGCAGATAACAGAAGGAAAGCAAGCGTCTTTGTTGGTGCATACGGCAGGAAGCATTCCGATGAGCGTTTGGGAAGGGCATGCAGAACGTTACGGAGTATTTTATCCGATGCAGACATTCAGCAAACAACGTGAAGTTAAATTTCAGGAAGTGCCTTTCTTTGTTGAAGCGAAAAGGCCGGAAGACGTGGAATTGTTGAAGGCTGTTGCCGCCACACTTTCGGAAAAGGTCTACGAGGCTTCTTCCGAGCAACGTAAGAGCCTTCATTTGGCTGCTGTTTTTATCTGTAACTTCACCAATCACATGTATGCATTAGCAGCTGATTTGCTTGAAAAATACAACTTGCCTTTCGATGTCATGCTTCCGCTGATAGATGAAACAGCACGTAAAGTCCACGAATTGGCGCCACGTGATGCACAGACCGGACCCGCTGTTCGTTACGATGAGAATGTGATGAGTAATCATCTTGCCATGTTGGTAGATTCTCCGGCATTGCAGGAAATATATAAACTAATGAGCAAAAGTATCCATGAGCACCATCAATTATGATTTATCCCGTATCAAAGCTTTAGCTTTTGATGTGGACGGAGTATTGAGTTCGACAACCGTACCTTTGCATCCTTCCGGAGAACCGATGCGCACGGTGAATATCAAAGATGGGTACGCCATCCAGTTGGCTGTGAAAAAAGGACTTCACATAGCTATCATCACCGGTGGCCGGACAGAAGCGGTACGTATCCGTTTTGAGGGACTGGGAGTGAAGGATTTATACATGGGTTCTGCTGTGAAGATACATGATTATCGTGCTTTTCGTGATAAGTACGGATTGACCGATGATGAAATTCTATATATGGGTGATGACGTGCCGGATATTGAAGTGATGTGTGAGTGCGGACTGCCATGCTGCCCGAAAGATGCCGTGCCGGAAGTGAAATCCGTTGCAAAGTATATTTCTTATGCAGACGGTGGTCGTGGATGCGGACGTGATGTAGTGGAGCAGGTGCTGAAAGCTCACGGTCTATGGATGGTGGAAGACGCCTTCGGTTGGTAACTTAATCATAAATAATCGTTGTTTAATAACGAATAAAACCATGCTTGATAACTTAAATAAATATCAGATTATATTAGCTTCCAATTCTCCCCGTCGGAAAGAATTAATGTCTGGGTTGGGAGTGGAATATGTCGTCAGGACATTGCCTGACGTGGATGAATCATATCCTGAAACTTTGGTGGGAGCTGCAATTCCCGAATATATATCGCGTAAAAAAGCGGATGCTTACCGTACCATGATGAAGCCGGGAGAATTATTGATTACGGCAGATACCATAGTCTGGTTAGATGGGAAAGTACTTGGGAAACCGGAGGGTAGGGAAGGAGCCATTGAAATGCTTCGCGCTCTCTCGGGAAAATCTCATCAGGTTTTCACAGGGGTTTGCCTGACTACTACTGAGTGGCAAAAAAGCTTTACCGCTTCCTCCGAAGTATTGTTTGATGTCTTGTCGGAAGATGAAATCCTGTATTACGTAGATCGTTATCAGCCAATGGATAAGGCAGGAGCTTATGGCGTTCAGGAGTGGATCGGGTATATCGGGGTTAAATCAATTTCCGGTAGTTTCTATAATATTATGGGGCTTCCCATACAGAAACTGTACGGAGAGTTGAAAAAGCTGTAGTAAGTATCTTGAATATATCTGAATATATTAGTATCAGTGTAATTAACTTATTGATTACATGAAATACACAAGATATACTTAGTCCAATAATGCAAAAAGGCTACCTCAAAATAGAAAATGAGGCAGCCTTTTTCTGTATTTTTAAGCAGGAACATTTACTGAATATCCCAAACTGAAAGATGTGGAAGACTATAATAAATCCAACATCAGAGGAATATCTTCTTCCCGAATTCCTTGTGTGAGAAGAGCTTCTTCATCTTTATGGAACATTTCCAGGAATCGTTCCCGGTTTCCACTAGCCGTAATGGCTTTTCCATAGAAAACGGACGCTTTCTGAATATCTCCCATCACCCAGGCAACATGTCCTGCATTCATATAGTCAATAGCCAGAGGCTTTTGTTCTATTATTTTTTCATAATACTTCATCGCCTGTTCATGTTTCTGGCTGATAAATGAACACCATCCGATACCACGCCATGCCTTAATACAGTTGTTCTCGATGAAATCCAGTTTGAAGAAATAATTCAGTGCTTCTTCATATTGCCCCAATTCGGCCAGACAGCTACCGATATGGAAAGTCACATTGGTATCTTCCGGAGCAGCTTCTTCTACCTTCTTATAATAGGTGATTGCTACCTGGTAATTTCTGTTCAACCGATAACAAATAGCCAGATGGCGATTGTTCCAGATATTATCCGGTTTCAACGTGTCTGCTTTCAGGTAAGCCTGGATAGCTTCTGCATATTTCTTTCTTTTCTGCAATGCATAGCCAAACTTCTGGTAATATTCAGCACTCTCTCCTTCGAATCCGCCAATCGTTTCCAACTCTTCATAAATTTCAATAGCCTCGTCCCAACGTTCCTTTGACAGGTAGAAATCGGCAATGGGGAATAATACATCTTCCCAGTGCAATATATTGTCGAGTGCAGGGACATGATGAAGATCGAGCTTCTCTTTAAAAATATCTCTGAATTCACTCTTGCGCACACTAAGTTTGAAGAAACGATACAAATCGTGCAGGTACTGGTTGCTGACCGTTCCCGGACGTTCATTAAATTTCTTCATCGTCTCAACATTCGATTTCTCCGCCAATTCTGCGACCTGTTGTTCGTTTAATTGGCTCAACATCATATCTTGTTGTGATTGTGGCAATTGATGGATCGTGAAAAAGAGAGAGTACTTATCACTGTTACTGAAGAATCCCGATTGAAGAATTAAATCCAGTAGACTGCCTCCCTGATTTCCTGCCTGCTTCATTGCCTTGAGCACATTAGACTGTTGCTTGCTGAATGGATAAAACCAGTTATGCACCTCGCGGAAGAACGGATAGTTTTTCAAAGCCGCAAAAGTACTCATATATACATCTGCACCCTCCAACTGCAATTCGTTCATTTCACGCAATTTATCCCCCAGTCCGGATTTCTCGAATGCATCTTCCCAATCCGGATTCATGTCGTTGTTCTCTTCATCGCTTTCTTCAAAGCCGAACCGCATATTTTTCATGGAGGAAACATTCTTCAGCATTTCGGGAATAATCTCCTCCCTCATTTTTTTGTCAATCTTTTCCGTTTCCTGACATAATAGCATTTGGCGGTAAATGCGAGCGACATCTTCTCTGAATGAAGGAATTTCTTCCATGAGATCCACCCTTTTTATCAGTTCCGGATAGAAAGTAAGTCGGCTTCTGTAAATGTGGAAAATAATCATCGCACCAACCAATGCCCGTTG
>OHIN01001555.1_pt1 | contig 11623 bp, 9 predicted proteins | sample 1568261 | NCBI WGS metagenome assembly OHIN01 (sample SAMEA3879578, study PRJEB24766) | human gut metagenome | biome: human-associated habitat; feature: feces | place: USA | collected 1985/1987
AATGGATGCAGGCTTTCAAAAAGGAACAGCCGTTGTATCTTGAAATCGGCTGCGGCAAGGGCGGTTTTGCGGGACAGCTTGCGCTTAAAAATCCCGACAAAAACATTATCGCACTTGACATCAAGGTTGATATGCTCGGCGTCGGCAGAAGAACAATTGTAAAGCTTTTTGAGGACGCAGGCAAAACGCAGGATGATATTACAAATCTTTTGCTTGTAAAGTACAATGTTGAAATGCTTGACAAAATCATTACGGCTGACGATAAAATTGACAGACTTTTCATCAACTTCTGCAATCCGTGGCCGAGAGCAAAGCACAAAAAGCGCAGACTTACATACTACAAAAAGCTTGAAATGTACAAAACATTCTTGAAGCCTGACAGCGAAATCCGTTTCAAAACCGATGATGACGAGCTGTTTGACGAAAGTCTTGAATACTTTGAGCAGAGCGGATATGAAATTTTGTATCTCACCCGTGATTTGCACGCAAGCGATGTTACCGATAATATTGAAACAGAGCATGAAAAAATGTTCTCCGAAGAGGGCATAAAAATCAAGTATCTTATTGCAAGACAAAAGCCTTGACAGCCCCATAAATAAAGACGGGAGGGATTTTTGTGAAGATTAAAAAGCTGATTTCGGCTTTGGTTCTCAGTTCAATGCTTGTCGGTTTGAGCGGTTGCAACATCACGGATTTCAGCGCAGAAAATCTTCTTCGTCCTCCTAAGGCAGTCGGAGATGAGGCTGAAATTGAACAGCTTATTGCCAAAACGGCTGACAGCGGTTATACGCTGAAATATCCTAAAAACGGAAAATTCCGCAGTGCAATCATCATGACCGACCTTGACGGAAACGACAGCAACGAGGCTGTTGCATTTTTTCGCAACAGTGCCGAAACTTCTTCGGTTCATATGCTTGTCATGTACTCAAAAGACAATTCGTGGGAAATTGTGTCCGACAATATCTTTGAAACCACCGATATTGACAGCGTTGACTTTGCGGATTTAACCGGCAACGGAAAGGCTGAAATCATCGTTAATTCAACAACCTACACTCCGAATGTCGGCAAGCTTTCCTGCTACTCCTACTCGGAAGGCAAGACAAACGAAGTGGGTTCGGGACAAAGCTGTTCAAGCTTTGTTACGGGGGATTTTGACAATGACGGAACAAGCGAGATTATGTCGCTTGTTCTCTACACAACCGAAAACGAGGCTCTTGCGTCCATGCTTGATTACAACGAGGACAGCAAAAGCCTGTATGCCAAAGCAATGGCAAACATGGATCCGAATGTTGTAAAGTACAAGAACATTGCCGTTACAAAGCTTGATAACGATATTACGGGAATTGTCGTTGACGGAACTTCTGCAAATGAGGTTACGAACACACAGGTTATTTTTTACAGCCGTGACCTTGCAATTCTGCGTAATCCTCTTTTTAAAGAAAAAGCAAAAAATATAACCCGGCGTTCATCGCAGATCATCTGTTCAGACATTGACAAGGACGGAAAGCTTGAAATTCCCGTTACGCTTGATCTGCCGAAACAGAGTGGTGACAGCAAAAATATTTATGCCGACAAAATCATTTGGAACAGCTTTGACACACCCAAGGAGGCGCTTGTTGCAAAACAGGCGGTAATCATAAATTACGATTATATGTTTATGATGAACTATGCCGATAAGTGGAGCGAAAACAAGGTTACGGCAATTACCGACCTTGAAAGCGAAACCACCTCATTCTATGCATGGAACGGCACTAAGCTTGACACGGAGCTTTTTGAAATAAAGGTGTTCCCAATAAGCAAATGGGAATCGGGCAAATCTGATGATTTTACGCTGATTACAAAAGACGATAAATATGCATACACATTTAATAATATAAATCCCGACACACAGATTTCGCTAAGTGATGACGAAATCAAGACAGGTTTTTCCACACTTGATCAGTCGGGAATCTGATCACAGCAACGGAGGTTTTGATATGAAAAAAATTCTTGTTTGTGAGGATGAAGCGGCAATTCGTGACTTTGTCGTTATCAATCTTACAAGGGCAGGCTACGATGTAGTTGAGGCAGACTGCGGCGAGGCGGCTTTGCAGAAATATGAAGAAAACAACGGCGATTTTGATGTTGCGATTCTTGATGTTATGATGCCGGGTATTGACGGTTTTCAGGTTTGTAAGGAGCTGAGAAACCGCAACGGCGGAATCGGAATTATTATGCTTTCGGCAAAAACTCAGGAAATGGACAAGGTAACAGGACTTATGCTCGGTGCAGACGACTATGTTACAAAGCCTTTCTCACCGAGTGAGCTTCTTGCAAGAGTTGATTCACTCTACAGAAGAGTTGCGCTTGCACAGTCACATTCCGAAAACAACTTCAAAGAAGAGCTTAAATCGGGCGAGTTCACACTCAATCTTCGCAACCGTGCGCTTATGAAGAGCGGAAAGATGATTGAACTCACACAGGTTGAATTCCAGATTATGGAGTACTTCTTCTCGAATCCGGGTGTTGCTCTTGACAGAATCGACATTCTCAACCATGTATGGGGAGACGCTTATGTCGGCGAGGACAAAATTGTCGATGTTAATATCCGCAGACTCAGAATGAAGGTTGAGGACGAACCTTCAAATCCTAAACATATCATCACGGTTTGGGGACTCGGCTACAAGTGGGATTCAGGCGAATAACTTTGCAAAACAGCCTGCATAAAATTTATACAATCTAAAGAGGAGGGCGGCAACAATTTTTAAGGGTATTTCAAAAAGATGGATGCTCAACACATTGAGTGTTATACTGACAATCATAATCCTTATTGTTGTCAGCCTTATTTTCATTGTTACATATATTTTTCAAAACAGCGTTGAACAGAACCTGAACACAACAAGCAGCGAACTTTCACTTGTCTTTTCGGGATTTCAGAGCGACAGTTCAACCTCGTTTACGGCGTCTGCCCGTGATTATGTTGAAAACTTTGACAAAAAAGAAGAAATGGAGGTTCTTGTAATCAATTCCTCCGGCAGAGTTGTCATGACTTCAACAGGATTCACCCCCGATGACAACGAGCAGATTCCAGATTTTAATGATGCACTCTCAAACGAAAACGGCTGTGCATATTGGAACGGCAAGCTTTCATCGAACGAAAGTGCAATGAGCCTGACAAGAATCATCACCAACGAAAACGGAACCTGCGTAGGTGCGGTAAGATACATTGTTTCCATGGAACAGGTCAACACGGCAATTGTGCTTGTTTCTGCGGCAGTTATTGCGTGCGGTCTTGTTATCATCGCCCTTGTAATATTGTCGGGACTTATGTTTATCCGTTCAATCGTTACCCCGATAAGAAAACTTTCGGAGATTTCAAGCAAGATTGCCCACGGCGATTTTTCACAGGCAAAAAAGATTGAGTACAAATACGATGATGAAATCGGCGACCTCTGCGATGCAATAAGCGATATGGCGCTTGATTTGCAGACAGCCGATCAGATGAAAAACGATTTTATTTCACGAGTATCACACGAGTTGCGTACTCCGCTTACGGCGATTAAGGGCTGGGCTGAAACAATGCAGCTTTCCGAAAGAGGAAAGCTTGACCGCAAAACCTTTGACCGTGGTATGGGAGTTATTATCAGCGAAAGCTCACGCCTTACAAGCATTGTAGAAGAGCTTCTTGACTTCAGCCGTATTCAGAGCGGAAGAATGAAGCTCATCAAGGAAAAGCTTGACATTCTTGCCGAATTTGACGATGCGGTTTACTTCTTAAAGGAAAGAGCCGTTACAGAGGGCAAGCATCTTCTTTATGATGAACCCGACGTTTACGGCGATAAAAACAGGCTCAAGCAGGTTTTCCTCAATGTGCTTGACAATGCGTTGAAATACACACCAAAGGGCGGTGTTGTTGCCGCTCAGGTAATCTACAGCAAAGACGAACCCGATATTATCAAGATTGTAATAACCGACACGGGTTGCGGAATTTCTGCCGAGGATCTTCCAAAGGTTAAGGAAAAATTCTACAAAGCAAACCAGACTGTCGGCGGTTCGGGAATCGGACTTGCGGTTGCCGATGAGATTATGAACCTCCACAACGGTTCACTTGATATCGAAAGCGGAGAGGGTGTCGGCACAACCGTAACGCTCACCTTCCCTGTATATAAAGAGGGCAGTGAAAACTCACTTCCCGAAAACATTAAGCTTTAATCTTATTTCTCTGTGCAGCCTAATACAGAAAGGAACAGCTAATGGCTAAAAATACTACTAAAAAAATCACCTCAATCGGCGGCAGCGCCCTGATTGAAGGCATTATGATGAGAGGTCCGAAACACACAACCGTGTGTGTTCGTACCGCACCCGACAAGATTTACAGCGAGGATATAAGCATAAACACAATTCCCTCAAAATGTAAGCTTTTCAAGCTTCCGTTTTTAAGAGGAATCGCAGGTCTTATTGACTCAATGCGACTTTCCTACAAAGCGCTTATGCTCTCTGCCGATAAGGCAATTGAATCAACCGAAATCGAAGAAGAACCGTCAAAGTTTGAAAAATGGCTTGACGATAAATTCGGTGACAAGCTTGTTAAGGTTATGATGGTAATTGCGTCCATCCTCGGTGTTGCGCTTGCCGTGGGACTTTTCTTCTTTGTCCCCTCTTTCCTGTTTGACCTCAGTGCAAATGTTGTGCCGGCTTTCAAGGGTGACGGCGGAAACGCTGTTTTCTGGAAGTCTGTTTTTGAGGGTGTTCTCAAGATTATTCTTTTCTTACTTTATATTATAGTATGTTCACAAATGACAGAAATGAAAAGGGTGTTTATGTACCACGGTGCCGAGCACAAGACAATTTTCTGTTACGAAAACGAAGAAGAACTCACAGTTGAAAATGTTAAAAAGCAGAGCCGTTTTCACCCGAGATGCGGAACAAGCTTTATGGTTCTTATGCTGATTGTCGGCATTCTTGTCGGTCTTTTCGTTCCTGTTGCACCTTTCGGCATCGGATTTTTAAGACCTGTATTCAAGATTCTTCTTCTCCCCGTTTCATGCGGAATCGGTTACGAGCTTATCAAAATCTGCGGTAAGCACGACAATGCCGCAACAAGAATCATTGCCGCTCCCGGACTTTGGGCACAGAGAATCACAACAAAAGAGCCTGATGACACTATGATTGAAGTTGCAATTGAGGCTATCAAGGCTGTTATCCCCGAGGACGGCTCGGACATTGTAAGCAAGTAATGACTGTAAACGAAATTTATCAAAGCGGACTTAAACTGCTTGAGAATAATAATATTGAAAATTCAAAATTTGAGGCGCAAAGTCTTTTACAAAAGGCTTTTTCGCTTGACAGAGTCGGCTTTATCATTCACAAAACTGATAAAGCCGATGAAAACTGTTCACATAACTTTTTAAAATTTATAGAAAAACGAATTTCAGGCGAGCCGTTGCAGTATATTCTCGGCGAATGGAGCTTTATGGGATTCGATTTTAAGGTGGGCAGAGGCGTGCTCATTCCCCGTGATGACACGGAAGTGGTTGTCAATCTCTGCATTGATTTTCTCAAAAACAGAACCGACAAAAAAACGGTTGACCTCTGTTCGGGAAGCGGTGCAATTGCCGTTGCACTTGATAAAATTTCGGGTGCAGAAGTTACGGCAGTTGAAATTGACGAAACCGCTTTTTCATATCTTGAAACAAATGTAAAGGAAAACAATTCGTCAGTAAAGCCTGTTATGGCTGACGCTCTCGAAATCTGCGAAACATTTGCAGACGGTGAGCTTGACCTCATTGTTTCAAATCCGCCTTATATAAAATCAGCCGACATCGAAACACTTCAAAAAGAAGTTCGGCTTGAACCAAGACTTGCACTTGACGGCGGCGAGGACGGCTGCGATTTTTACCGTGAAATAGTGAGCCGTTGGAGCCGTAAACTCAAAAAAGGCGGTGCGCTTGCATTTGAACTTGGAGAAAATCAGGCTGACGCAGTAAAGGCACTTATGACTGACAAAGGCTTTTCGGATTTTAAAATTTCACTTGACTTTGGCGGTGTGCAGAGGGCGATTATTGGGACTTTGCTCTGATTTTAGAAATTTTGTTCGATAAAATTACCGCCAAATTATTGCATTTTCCACTCACATATTTTATAATCTTAGTGTGAACATAACCGCCGTTGAAGTGACGGTTATGTTACAGACCGAAAAACATCAGCTCCCTTTGCGGAGTACGGAGGTATATAAAATGGCAGTAGATAAAAACAAAGCGCTTGAAACTGCGCTCACACAAATTGAAAAACAGTTCGGCAAGGGTGCTGTAATGCGTCTTGGCGAAAATAAACATATGAACATTGAACACATCTCAACAGGTTCGCTTTCGCTTGATATTGCACTCGGAATCGGCGGACTTCCCCGCGGAAGAATTGTTGAAATTTACGGACCTGAATCTTCGGGTAAAACAACACTTTCTCTCCACTGCATTGCAGAGGGACAGAAAAACGGCGGCAATGTTGCATTTATTGATGTTGAGCATGCACTCGATCCGACATATGCGGCAGCTCTCGGTGTTGATGTTGATTCACTCCTCGTTTCACAGCCCGACACGGGTGAAGACGCTCTTGAAATTGCAGAGGCACTCATCCGAAGCGGTGCGATTGATGTTATCGTAATCGACTCCGTTGCCGCTCTTGTTCCAAAGGCTGAAATTGAGGGCGAAATGGGTGACAGCCATGTAGGTCTGCACGCAAGACTTATGTCACAGGCACTGCGTAAACTCGCAGGTGCAATTTCAAAGTCAAACTGCGTTGCAATCTTCATCAACCAGTTGCGTGAAAAAGTCGGTGTTGTTTACGGCAACCCCGAAGTAACAACCGGCGGTCGTGCGCTCAAGTTCTACAGCTCCGTTCGTATTGATATAAGAAGAGTTGAAACCCTTAAATCAGGCGGTGAAATGGTCGGTTCACACACAAGAGCAAAGGTTGTAAAAAACAAAATTGCTCCTCCGTTCCGTGAAGCTGAATTTGATATTATGTACGGTGAAGGCATTTCCCGTGAGGGCGAACTTCTTGACCTTGCCGTAAAGGCTGAGGTTGTTCAAAAAGCAGGAGCATGGTTCAGCTATGACGGCAGACGACTCGGACAGGGACGCGACAAGGTCAAGGAACTTCTCAAAACCGACAAGGAGCTTGCTGCTGAAATTGAGAAGAAACTCTGGGAAAATATTGACAAGCTTTATGAACGCAAAAAGCCTGCTCCAAAGGTAAAAATTACCGAAGTTCCGTCTGCAAACCAAGAAATCAAGCCTGATTCTGCGGATAAGACAGAGAAAAAGAGCGGTGCAAAAATTGATGTTCTGGTTGACGACTGATGCTTATAACCGCAGTTGAACCACGAAGAAAGGCGATGTGTGCGCTCTACATTGACGGCGAATATGTTATGAATCTTGACGCACGCACAGTTATTGAAAACCGATTTGATGTCGGCAGAGAGATTGATGACGAGGAGCTGCACGAGATTATCAGGCTAAGCAATGAGCGCCGTGCAAAGGAAAAGGCTTTGTGGCTTATTTCCTATCGTGACCACTCAAAAAAAGAACTCACCGACAAAATCAAACGCACCTGTGACGAGGAATCGGCGGAAAAGGCTGTTGAGCGAATGGAAGAACTCGGTCTTGTAAATGACGAAAACTTTGCAAGACGATATGCCGAACAGCTTTTGTTTTCAAAACATAATGCTCCGAGAGGTGCGGTAAGACAGCTTGTTCAAAAGGGAATTGACCGTGAACTTGCAGAAGAGATTATCGAAGAAATCGACTTTGATCCGTGTGACGGAATAAGGGCGGTTATCGACAGAAAATATAAAAACATAAATGATGAAAAAATAAGGCGAAGAGCCGTTGCCGCTCTGCAAAGGCTCGGATACGGATGGGATGACATTAAGACCGTCCTCAGAGAATACACAGAGGAAGACTGATTATGAATTATAAAGTAGGCATTGTATCACTCGGTTGTGCAAAAAATCAGGTTGACGCCGAGATGCTTTTGTACACACTCAAGAACAGAGGATTTATTATTGTGAACGATCCGGCAGATGCGGACGCAGTAATTGTAAACACCTGCGGATTTATCGAAAGTGCAAAGCAAGAAAGCATTAACGAAATTATTGAACTCGGCAAGCTCAAGGACGAGGGCAAAATCAAGGCAATCATCGTAACAGGCTGTCTTGCTCAAAGATATAAGTCGGAAATTTCCGAACAGCTTTACGAGGTTGACTCGGTTATCGGAATCGGTGCTAACGAAACTATCGCAGACATCGTTTTGGAAACACTTGACGGACAGAAGTGCGAAAGCTTTCCCGACAAGGTTTGTCTACCGCTTGAGGGCGGAAGAATTCTTTCAACTCCCCCCTACACCGCTTATCTCAAAATTGCCGAGGGTTGTGACAACCGTTGTTCCTACTGTGCAATCCCGATGATTCGAGGAAGATTCCGCAGCAGAGATATTGAAGATGTTGTAAAAGAGGCGGAAGGTCTTGCTGAGCGTGGAGTCAAGGAACTCAATGTCATTGCTCAGGACACAACCCGTTTCGGTGAAGATAAATACGGCAAACCGATGCTTGCAGAGCTTCTCAGAAGACTTTGTAGGATTGACGGCTTTAAATGGATAAGGGTTCTCTACTGCTATCCCGACAGAATTACAGACGAGCTTATTGACACAATTGCAAGTGAAGATAAGATTGTAAAATATATGGATATTCCACTCCAGCATTGTAACAAGGATATTCTCCGCAGAATGAATCGTCACGGCGACAGAGAAAGCCTCACTGCACTCATGAACAAGATTAAGGATAAAATTCCGAATGTAATCTTCCGCTCAACCTTTATTACAGGTTTCCCGGGTGAAACCGAGGAGCAGTTCAATGAGCTTGCAGAGTTTGCCGCTAAGATGAAGTTTCAGCGACTCGGCTGTTTTGCCTACTCTCCCGAGGAGGACACAAAGGCAGCTGAAATGCCCGACCAGATTGACGAAGAAATTAAGCAGAAGCGTGCCGATATTATTATGGAGCATCAACAGCAGGTTATGGCTGAATACTGCGAAAGCCTTGTTGGCAAAGAGATTGAAGTTCTTGTTGAAGGCTTTGACAAGCTTGCCGAATGTTTCTTCGGCAGAAGCTATGCCGACGCCCCCGAGGTTGACGGCTGTGTATTCTTCACCTGTGACGGTGAAAAGCCAAAGGCAGGAGATTTTGTCAAGGTGCGTGTAACCGATTACACAGGCTGCGATCCTGTAGGTGAATTTGTCGGCAAAATCGACTAAGTGGCTAAAAGACTCAGCAATTTCATAATATTTAACTTTGAAAGGCACATAAAATGAACTTACCAAATAAACTGACAGTAGGACGAATAATTCTTGTTCCGTTCTTTGTGGCGGCATTGCTTGCAAACTTTCCGCTCAACAATGCCGTTGCCCTGATTATTTTTATTGCGGCGTCACTCACAGATATGTTTGACGGAAAAATTGCAAGAAAAAACGGTCTTGTTACAGACTTCGGAAAATTTGCAGATCCGCTTGCAGACAAAATTCTTGTGCTTGCCGCATTTCTGTGCTTTGTACAGCTTGGAATATGTGACTGCGTTGCGGTCATAATCGTGCTTTTCCGTGAATTTTCCGTCACCTCAATACGGCTGATTGCCGCCTCAAAAGGCAAGGTTGTCGCCGCTAATATGTGGGGCAAAGCAAAGACGGTTTCACAGATGATTGCTATAATTGCAGTAATTGCAATGCAAATCGTGCTTGAACTGCCCGAAGTCGGACTTAATTTTATAAACATGGCAACATTTGAACCGATTTTCTTTGTGGTGGGAGAAATTCTCATCTGGATTTCGGTTGTATTCACAATCATTTCGGGCGTTGTATATATAATTCAAAACAGACAGTTTATTTCTCAGACCTGAGAACAGACTCTCACGGTCTTGACAGGAGGGTGATTGCGTGTTTAAAACCCTGAAAGCGGATATTGATGCGGTTATGGAGCGTGATCCTGCCGCAAGGAGCAGAGCAGAGGTGTTTTTTCTCTACTCGGGTTTCAAGGCGGTGCGTTCTCACCGAAAAGCCAACTGGTGTTTGCGACACAACCTAAAGTTTCTTGCAAGGTGGATTTCTCAACGCAGTCGTCACAAGACGGGAATTGAGATTCACCCGGGTGCAACCATCGGCAAGGGACTGTTTATAGATCACGGAATGGGCGTTGTCATAGGCGAAACTACAATAATAGGAGACAACTGCACCATTTATCAGAATGTTACTCTCGGAGGAACAGGCAAAGAAACGGGAAAAAGACACCCCACACTCGGCAACAATGTGCTTGTCGGCTCGGGTGCAAAGGTTCTCGGTCCGTTCAAGGTTGGTGACAACGCAAGAATTGCCGCAGGTGCGGTTGTTTTAAGCGAAGTTCCGCCGAATGCAACGGCTGTCGGCGTTCCGGCAAGAGTAGTAAAAGTCAACGGTGTTCGCAGTGAAACCCTTGACCAGATTCATGTATCAGATCCGGTTGCACTTGCATTGTGCAATCTTGAGCATAAAATTTTTGAACTTCAAAAACAGCTTGATGAGCTGAAAAAGGAAAATGTAAAAAGTGAGGAATAGCAAATGATTTTATATAATTCTCTCGGACAGACAAAGCAGGAATTTGTACCGCACACACCCGGCAAGGTTAATATGTACACCTGCGGTCCTACTGTTTATCACTATGCCCACATTGGCAATCTTCGCACCTATATTATGGAAGATGTTCTTGAAAAGTATCTTCGTTTTTCGGGTTATGATGTAAACCGTGTAATGAACATCACAGATGTAGGTCATCTTTCAAGCGATGCCGACACAGGCGAGGATAAGATGCTTTCAGGCGCAAAGCGTGAGCATAAAACTGTTATGGAGATTGCAAAGTTCTACACAGACGCATTTTTTGCCGACTGCGAAAAGCTCAACATCAAGCGTCCCGATGTTGTAGAACCTGCAACAAACTGCATTGACGATTTTATTAATATGATTTCCGTTCTGCTTGAAAAGGGCTATGCCTACATTGCAGGCGGCAATGTTTACTTTGACACTTCAAAGCTCGACAACTACTATGTGTTCGGCAATATGAATGAGGACGATCTTGCTGTCGGCGTTCGTGACAGCGTTGAAGAGGACGAAAACAAGCGTAACAAGGCTGACTTTGTTCTCTGGTTCACAAAGTCAAAGTTTGATTCACAGGAGCTCAAGTGGGACAGTCCGTGGGGCGTAGGTTATCCGGGCTGGCACATCGAATGTTCATGCATCAGCTATAAGCATTGCGGTGAATATCTTGACATTCACTGCGGCGGCATTGACAATGCTTTCCCCCATCACACAAACGAAATTGCACAGAGCGAGGCTTTTCTCGGTCACAAGTGGTGTCCGTACTGGTTCCATGTACTTCACCTCAACGATGCAAGAGGCAAAATGAGCAAGTCAAAGGGCGGTTTCCTTACAGTTTCGCTTCTTGAAGAAAAGGGCTACAATCCGCTTGTTTACAGAATGTTCTGCCTCCAGAGCCACTACCGCAAGCCGCTCACATTCTCATATGACAACCTTGACAACACAGCCACAGCCTACAACAAGCTTGTAAAGA
>OHIN01001558.1_pt1 | contig 11609 bp, 10 predicted proteins | sample 1568261 | NCBI WGS metagenome assembly OHIN01 (sample SAMEA3879578, study PRJEB24766) | human gut metagenome | biome: human-associated habitat; feature: feces | place: USA | collected 1985/1987
ATAATTCTGCCAGATGATTTTGTGAAACTTGTTGAAGAGGAATAATTTTTACCACTTTTTGGAAAAAACTGCAAAAAAATATAGTATCTATTGGCTTATCAGTATATTTTAAAAAGTGAGCAACACTTGTTCAGTAAGCATGAATAGTAGAATCTTTTAGTGTCTATTGAAAAATACCACGAATAATATACAATATTTGGGACAAAAAGAGGCGGTCAAAGTAGCAAATGGATATAAGTAATGTTGTTGTAATGTCTGAGTAATGTCATATAATGTTTCGAATCCTCATTTTACTTTAATTAGATGGAAATGCCTGTGTATTTCCGTATATAATGTGTTAGTAATGTTATTGTAATGTTTAGTAATGTTTGATATAGTTATGTTAAGAACATTGTTAATGGAGGAGATTCATGAAAATCAGAGAGCTATATCCAGATGTTATTACAGAAGATACAAGTTATGAATATAAAGCGGTGTTAAATCCGGATAGTCCGATTAAATGGGCAAAAACTCTTATTGGATATGCAAATGATAAGGGCGGAACCTTATTTGTAGGGGTATCAAACGACGGTGAAGCCTTTGGAATTGACCTTGAAGAAGTTGATAAAACAAAACTGCTAATTTCAAGGATTAATGACAGACATATTTTCCCACATATTAAGATTTCATATATGATGCGGAGCGTGGATTCTAATGCAGAACATTTTGTACTAGCCGTTAAAGTTGCTCCAGCAGACTCTGTAATAAGATATAGAGAGGGAGATTACAATGAAACAGTTTTTATAAAGGGAGATGGAAATGCGACTCCTGCAACACCGGAAGAAATTATCTCACTTTCAAAGAGAAAATATGGTGTAGATAATGAGACAAGCGAAGTGGCATATACTGATAATCAGTGGTCAGAATACCTTAATCTTTGTAAGGAATACAGACAAGATAAATCCGCTCCAACAATAAAAGAATTGCAGAACGAAGAAATAGTTTCAAAAGATGGGTATGCAAAATCAGGATTTATAATGTTTTCAGACAACTATAGTGAAGATGATACAATGATATGCTGCCGTTTGTGGAAAGGTAAAAACAAGACAGGTATCGTTTTAGATAGCAACAGATTCAGGGGGTCTATTGCAAATGTTTTTACAAATGCATTAAACTTTATTGAACGAAATACAAAAACAGGCTGGGTAAAAACAGAAAATGGCGGACGGAATGAAATCAGATCATATCCTAAGGAAGCTGTAAGAGAGGCGTTGGTAAATGCTATTGCCCATAGGGATTATTCTATTTCGGGAACACAGATTGATGTTGATATCTATTCAGACAGAATTGAAATAGTTTCACCAGGGTCATGGTTACTGCCAAAAGATTACAATGCATATCCAGCCGGTTCTATACCGTCTATCAGAAGAAATGCCATCATAGCAGCTTGTCTGGATGTGGCAAATCTGATGGAGAGAGGTGGAACCGGTTTTCAAACCATGATTGAATCCTACAAAGCCTGTCCTGATGAAATTCAACCGGTAGTATCTATATATCCGGGATTCTTGAATTTGAAATTATTCGACAGATTATATAGGGATGAAGTTATAGAACTTGATTTGGAAGGACTTACTGATGGAGAAAAAGTTCTGGCTATTCTTAAGATGGAAGGACCAAAGCCAATTAAGGAACTGCAGATGTCTCTTAACTACCGAAGCAGAAGCCAATTCCTAAATGAGGTTATAAATCCTCTTATGAAATCAGGGGAGATATATAGGGATGGTAAGCCAAAATCACCAACAGCACTTATTAAAATCAAAAGATAAAATATCATTTACAGTGCGTGATTACAAAGCTGATATAAGAAAAGATGCGGCAGAGAAACTGAAAGCTCTTGAGAAGGCTATGACAAAAGGGAGGGCATAAAATGTCTGTTATATATAATGAAACAAGAAGAATCTTTAAGCTGGATACAGAAAATACATCATACTTGATCGGTATTTCACCGGAAGGATATGTTGGGCATGTATATTATGGAGAATATTTGGAGGAGCAGAGGACGTCACTACACTTGAGATTACCTGTGTTGATCCGGTCTTAAATCTGAAATTAATACTTTCCTATTCAGCATTTGAAAAGGAAGATGTAATAACAAGAAGCGTGAAAATAGTAAATACAGGAAAACAGCAGGTAAGACTTGAGAAAGTTTACAGTGCATGTCTGGATATGGATAATGAGAATTTTGAACTGCTCACACTTCATGGCTCCTGGGGCAGAGAGCGTCATATCCAGCGTCGGGTAATTTGTTATGGAAAGCAGCTTGTATCATCTGCAAAAGGAAAACCCGGACATCAGGAACATCCATTTATAGCACTTGTGACGCCGGGAACAAACCAGCAGCAGGGAAGAGTGTATGGAATGCATTTCGTATACTCTGGTAACTTCATCGGACAGGCAGAACTGACACAGTTTGATACTGTCCGTATGGTAATGGGAATCCATCAGGAAGAATTCTGCTGGAATTTACGAGGTGGTGAATCATTTCAGGCTCCGGAGGTTGTGCTGACATTTTCGGAAGAAGGACTTGGGAAGATGACAAGATCTCTTCATGATTTCTATCGTCAGCATATGATCAGAAGTAAATACAAAGATCAGAAGCGTCCGATTTTGATCAATAACTGGGAAGCAACGTACTTTGATTTTAATACAGAGAAACTTCTGGATATTGCAAGAGAAGCGAAAAAAGACGGCATTGAGATGCTTGTTATGGATGATGGCTGGTTTGGTAAGAGAAATTCGGATAACTGTTCACTTGGAGACTGGTTTGTAAATGAAGATAAGATTAATGGCGGACTTAAGCATCTTGTAGAAGAAGTGAAGAAAATAGGACTGAAATTTGGCATCTGGTTTGAGCCGGAGATGATTTCACCGGATTCTGAACTTTATAAAGTACATCCGGAGTGGGCAATTCATATTGAGGGACGTAAAGCAACACAGATCCGTCAGCAATATGTACTTGATCTTTCTAATCCGGAGGTTATAGATTATGCATATGAATCTGTGGCAAAGATTTTAAGAAGTGTGTCGATTGACTATGTGAAATGGGATATGAACCGGGAGTTAAGTGATCTTGGCAGCAGTTATCTTGACAAAGATTCGCAGCAGGAATTATTCCATCGTTATGTGCTTGGTCTATATAAAATGCAGGAACGTTTGATTACGGAATTCCCTGATTTGTTACTGGAAAACTGCTCCGGAGGCGGTGCAAGATTTGACCCGGGAATGTTATATTATAGTCCACAGATCTGGTGCTCAGATGATACGGATGCAGTAGAGCGTCTGGAGATTCAGGAGGGAACTGCACTTATCTATCCGCTGTCTACAATGGGAGCGCATGTTAGTGTGTGTCCGAATCATTCCGTAGGACGAATAACACCATTCGAAACAAGAGGACATGTTGCACTTGCAGGAACATTCGGTTATGAACTGGATATTACAAAGCTTCCGGAAGAGGAGCATAAAATAATCAAAGAACAGACAGAAATGTATCATAAGTACAATGACCTTGTAAGAGAGGGGGATTATTACAGAATCGCTTCCTTCTCTGAAAATGGTCATTATGACTGTTATATGGAAGTCGCAAAGGATAAATCTGAAGCACTTGTAACTTATGTCCAGGTACGCGGTATGACGAATAATAAGAGTAGAAAGTTAAAGCTGCGGGGATTAGATCCAAAAGCAATCTATCAATTAGAAGGAACAGAAGAGAGCTATTCAGGAGAAATTCTGATGAAAGGCGGATATCTGTTTAAAGACTTCTGGGGAGATGCGGTCAGCAGACTGTACCATTTTATGAAAAAATAATAAGTAGTAAAAGAAAGCTGTGAGATAGTAAGAAGTTTTTATTTTTTCACAGCTTTTTTGTAGAAAGGAGACTATGAAGAAAAGTCTGTAAATTAGATTCTTCTATGATAAAGATGGGCGAAAGGCTTGAAAAATCAGCTTTTCGCCCTTTGTTTATATATAACAGTTACTAAAACGCATATCAAGAGCAGGCGGTTCTGCAGCCTGTTTTGCGATGGAATATTGCCTATTCTAGAAGTCCACTTTTTGTCTTCGTCATTTTCTATCTTACCTCCTGAACTTTTTTGCCTTTCAGCATATATATTCTAGATTCAAAATCAGTACAAGGAGTCACATTTCCAGGCACTTCACCGGCTGTCGCATCGGATGTGATCAATCCATAATTCATTAATTCATCTCCGTAATTTTCTGTATGGTTCCATACATTTTCATAAATCATATCCGGGTTCAATCCCTGTAATCTGACACGGCTATACGGCTGATTCACTCCATTTAAAACACGATAGTAGCCTACGATTGCAAGCGTGCGGTCTTCATTTGTCACCATCCATACCGTCTCATTTCCTTCGAATGGACTTTTCAGACGATAAAATGTTCCAAACTGTAACACTTCCCGGTATTCTTTCATAAATGTGATCTGTTCTTTTACTTCTTTGATTTCTTCTTCTGTCAATTTGTTGAGATCCAGTTCGTATCCAAAAGTTCCAAAGTATGCTACATTCGCTCTTGTATGTAATGGGGTATTGCGAAATACCTGGTGATTCGGAACAACAGACACATGGCTTCCCATACTGCTGAGCGGATAACACATAGAAGTTCCATACTGAATCTTCAGACGCTCAATTGCATCCGAATCATCACTTGTCCATCCCTGTGGTGCATAATACAGCATTCCCGGGTCAAATCTTCCGCCACCGCTGGCGCAGGATTCAAATAATACTTCTGGAAACTCATTTGTCAAACGTTCATACAGAGCATATACACCTAAAATATATGGAAAGTTTTTGTTTCCTTGTGAAAAATAATCTGTCTCATATACTACCTCTTTTACAATTGAATCTGTGCACTTGTTCCTTATGTTTGTTGATACAAGTATAACAACATTTTATCTATTCTTTTATCTAAGAAAAAAATACAATATTAACATGAATATCATGAATATAATATTGGAGGCTGTGAATATTCCCAAATACTTCCCTCTCAGATTCCTGTTTTCTTTTGCAATATATTTGAAACTTATCAGGCTTGCCATGGATGCAATCAGAGTGCCGAGACCTCCAATATTGGTTCCGACAATTAAAGCCCGGTAATTATCTGTAAAGCCGGATAAAAGAAGCGCAGCGGGAACATTGCTCATAATCTGACTGGCAAGAACAGCAGTAAGTGTTTCCCTTCCTGCCATGATTCTTTCCAGAAAACTGCTGAATTGCGGAATCCTTCCAAGGTTGCCGATAAAAATAAATAATGCGATAAAGGTGGCAAGCAGGGAGTAATCCACCCTGCTTATATTTTCCCTGTTTCTTAGCAGCATATATATAAGAACCAATACAAGAGGAATCTGGTATGGAATGATACGTGCAACAGTGAGCAGGCAGATTGTAAATAAGATCAGGTAAGCGGCCAGGTATTCCATGTTAAGTTCTTTTCTGTCAGAGAATCCCAAAAGAGTTTTATCTTTTTCGGAACCGCATACGTGAGGTGCTTTGGCAGCGGCTACCTGTATCCATATCAGAAGAAGGATAAGTGCTGTGGCGGAATAGGGAAGCATCAGGGTTATTAATTCTGCCGCGGACATCCCTGCTCTGGCATATAGATAAAGGTTCTGCGGATTTCCGATTGGTGTGAGCATGCTTCCGAGATTAGCAGCGATTGTCTGCATGGCTACTATTTTAAGAAGCCAGTAATTGCCCAGTTCCTTTGGCAGTTTATGCACAATGATCAGTGCAAGAGGAACAAAAGTAATCAATGCCACATCATTGGTGATCACCATTGACAGGAAGAAACATAAGAGTACCAACAGCCTGATCACACCCACAGTTCCCGATGTTCCCATCAGCAATTTTTTGGCAAGTATATCAAAAACACCAACAGCCTTCAAACCAGCTACAATTGCCATCAAACAGAAGAGGAGCCCGAGAGTCCTGAAATCGATATAAGTAAAATAAGCCTTATCCGGTCTGACCCAGAACATAGAAAGAAGCGCCAGGATCACTGCAATTGACAAAACGGTTTCTTTCCTGAAAAAAACATATAATTTTTGTAACATAATATTTCCTTTCCGGTCTGATACGACCGCGTATAAGTATATCACAGAAACATCCAGAAAAAAAAGAATCTAAATTTCAAAACACTGAATCTGTATGCATGATGAGAAGGACGTTTTTGACGTCTGCTCTTGACATGCCCGAAATCATGTCGTATATATAAAACAAGAGCTGGAAGCTCCAATTTAGCGCTTCCAGCTCAATCATTATCATAGAAGATTATTATTTACAGACTTTTCTTCATAGTCTCCTTTTTCTAGTGATTTTTAATAAAAAATCAAGATGATTTTTGGATATAGTAACGAATCTGTGAATAAACTGCATTTTTATGTTGCAATATAGTTACGCATAGTGTATATTACAGATATGGAACAGTTCCACAAATGATGTGGACAGTTCCGTGGCACAAAACGAGGCATCCATAGATGAAAAATTTTTTTTAATCAAATATGGAACAGTTTCACAAAAAGGAGGAATATATATGAAAGCAAAGAAGTTAGTAGCAGTTGGAATGACAGTGCTAATGCTTGGGGGATTATTTGTGGGATGCGGAAATTCTGCAGATACCTCGACAGGAGCAAACAGTGGAAAAAATGTAAAGATTACAATTTTCCAGAGTAAGATTGAGGCAAATGAAGGATACAAGAAATTAATTGCAGCATATAAAAAGGATCATCCAAATGTAGAAATTAATCTTGAAGCTGTCACAGGAAATGATTTTGGCGCATCAATGAAAGCAAAGATGCAGTCGGATCCACCAACAATCTTTTCTGTAGGTGGTTTTTCGGACATGAAAGATTACGGAGATGTTATTGAAGATGTTTCTGATCTGGATATTATGCAGCACGCATTAGAAGGAACAACGGATACTTTTACAAAAGACGGAAAAGTATATGCCATTCCGTTATACATGGAAGGTTATGGATTCGTTATTAATAAGCAGATGTTTGAGGATGCTGGAGTTTCTGTAGATTCTATGATGAATTTCGAAGGCATGAAGGCCGGTTTTGATACTTTGAAAGAGAAAATCGATAATGGTGAGATGAAGGATAAATATCCGAATCTGGAAGCTGTTATGGAATACCCGACAAAGGAGTTATGGATTGCAGGAGACCATGACGCTAATGTTGCTTTAACACATGACTTTAAGACTCCTAATGAAGCATATGCGGCAGATTCGCTTCCGGGAACCGGCTTTGAAGACTATAAGAAAATGGTTGATTTTCAGGCCAGTTATACAACCAATGCCAACAATACGGCAAATCTTAATTCTGTAGACTACACAACATCATTAGAGGGTGGACTTGCCATTGAACGTGTTGCATGTATCAAGCAGGGAAACTGGGTAGCTCCAGCAGTAGAGACAACAGATCCGGCAGTCCTTCAAAAATTGGATATGTTACCATATTCTGTTCCGGGATATTCAGATGGCAAGTATTTTGTAGGTGTATCAGGATATTGGGCAATTCATAGCAAGGCAACCGATGCGCAGAAAGCTGCTGCAAAAGACTTCATCAATTGGATGTTCACCGATTCGGAAGCACAGAAAATTGTTGTGAATGATTGTAAGTTTATTCCTCCATATGATAATTTTGATGGAATAAAAGCATCCGATCCACTTTCACAGAGAATTATGGATGCAAATAATTCCGGAAATACCATGAACGGATGGGTATACAGTGGAGCTCCAAATACATGGGGTCAGCAGGTGGCTGGTGTAGAAGTACAGAAATATCTTGCCGGAGAAGCTGATTGGGATGAGGTTACAAAGACCTGTATCGAGCAGTGGAGTGAGTTAAGAAAACAACAGAACAACTAGTAAGAGTTAAAGAGGGTTCCGGGATAGAGCTTCTATCCCGGAAATTCAAATAAGGGTAAAATCCTTTGTTTGGAAAGGACGGATAGAAGAAGTATGAGAAAAAGTAAATTACGGTTTTGGGGCTTTTTGGCACCGTCATTAATTGCATTTTGTATTGTTGTAATCATACCTACATGTATTGGATTTTTCTATTCCCTTACAAACTGGAATGGAATTGTAGGCTCGGACATTAAGTTTGTAGGTTTTCAAAATTTTATTGACATTTTTACGAGAGATGACTCATTTGTACATGCTTTTTTATTTACTGCGCTTTTTTCGGTGTGCGCAGTTGTATTGGTAAACTTTGTTGGCTTTGCTCTGGCGTTGTTAGTGACACAGAAATTTAGAGGCGCAACGCTGTTACGTGGAATTTTCTTTATGCCAAATATGATAGGCGGATTATTGCTTGGATTTACTTGGCAGTTTATTTTTATATCGATTTTTGAAGCTTTTTCAAAAAAGACAGGAATTGCAGCCTTTAGCGGATGGCTGTCGAATCCGGAAACCGGATTTATAGGATTGTTGATTTTGACTGTGTGGCAGATGTCGGGATATATGATGATCGTATATATTGCGCAGATTCAGCAGATACCGGAATCGGTTAAGGAGGCAGCAAGAATTGATGGAGCAAACTCATGGCAGCTTATGAGATATATCATCCTTCCGTTGATGATGCCTGCGTTTACAATCGGATTATTCTTATCTATTTCGAGTTCATTTAAAATGTTTGATCAAAATTTAGCTTTGACACAAGGTGGACCATACAAATCAACAGAAATGATTGCGTTAAACATTTACAATTCTGCCTTTGGAGCAAATGAATTTGGTTTTGCACAGGCAAAGGCAATCGTTTTTCTGATTATTGTGGCAGGAATCGGAGTTACGCAGTTGGTTATAACAAAGCGCAAGGAGGTTGAAATGTAATGAAGAAAAAAATCGCTTATGGAGTAACAGGACTTATTCTTGGATGCATTTTTTTGTTTCCGATTTATATTTTGATTATGAATTCGTTCAAGACGACCAAGGGGATTTTTACAGATGTGTTGGGATTTCCGGCGAAAGGAACATTCACACTTGAAAACTATAAGAATGCGTTTCAAGAACTGGATTACATAAGATCTTTTATGAATTCGCTGCTTATCACGGTAGTGACAGCGGTTCTGGTGCTGTTGATATCGGCTATGGCGGCCTGGGTACTTGTACGTTATAAAACCAAAGCAAGTAAGATTATTTTTTTGATATTTGCAGGTTCTATGTTGATTCCATTTCAGTGTGTCATGCTTCCATTGGTTGGATTTGCAAGCAAAATCGGTTTGCTGTCTCGTGGTGGCTTGATCTTTATGTATATGGGCTTTCAAACAAGTATGGCAATCATAATGTTTCATGGGTTCATAAAAAATATTCCGGAGGAATTGGAGGAAGCCGCTACAATTGACGGGTGTGGTTCAATACGTCTGTTTATTTCAATCGTGCTTCCTTTGATGAGAACGATTATAGTCACGGTTGCAGTTATTAATGTTATGGGAACATGGAATGACTTCTTATTACCATCGCTGATTATTAATAAACAGGGCTTACAGACGTTGCCTTTAAAAACATATCTGTTCTTTGGACAATTTGCAAAACGTTGGGATTTGGCTTCTGCCGGATTGGTTATGTGCATGGCTCCTATTATTATCTTTTATTTGTTTAGTCAAAAATACATTGTAAAAGGTATTACAGAAGGGGCAATAAAGTAAGGTGAGGAATTTGTGAATGAAAAACAATTGGTGGAAAGAGTCCGTAGTGTATCAGATTTATCCGCAAAGTTTTATGGATAGCAACGGAGATGGAATCGGAGATTTTAACGGAATTATCCGGAAGCTTGATTATCTCCAAAATCTAGGCGTAGATGTATTATGGATATGCCCGATGTACGCTTCTCCACTTGTGGATAATGGATATGATATATCGGATTATTACAAGGTAAATCCAATCTTTGGAACAAACGAGGATATGGAGCATTTAATAGAGGAGGCTCAAAAAAGAAATATTAAAATCATATTGGATCTGGTGGTCAATCATTGCTCGGATCAGCATGAATGGTTCCAGAAGGCAATGAAGGATCCTAATTGTGAGGAAGCGTCTTATTTTTACTTCCGAACAACGGAGAATGATAAAGAACCGAATAACTGGCGATCCAATTTTGGCGGATCCGTATGGTCGAGATTACCGGATGGCAGATGGTATTATCATACGTTTGCGAAGGAACAGCCGGATCTGAACTGGGAATGCAAAGAGCTGCGTCAAAAAATTTATGAGATGATAAACTGGTGGTTGGAAAAAGGAATCGCCGGTTTTCGTATCGATGCAATTACCTTTATCAAAAAAGACTTAAGTTTTGCCAGTCGTCCTACGAATGATGGGGAACGATATCCGGTTGAAAATCTTACGGATTATAAGGGAATCGGAACATTCCTTGATGAGATGAAAGAACAGTGCTTTGATAAATATAACTGTATGACAGTTGCCGAAGCACCGGGGGTTGACGATGCTGCTTTTGAACGGTATGCCGGAAAGAATGGTTACTTTTCCATGATTTTCGATTTTGGATGGGAAAATATGGAAGGGGAAAATGATAAATCAAGCATTCATGCGGTAGAACGGTGGAAGAAAAAAATGTTTACACATGTAGCGCATAATAGCGGAATCGGTTGGAGTGCTATCTTTTTAGAAAATCATGATCAGTCCAGATGCCTGAACAAATTTCTGGAAAGAGAAAATATTAGTTTCTATAGTGCATCGGCACTGGCGAGTATCTATTTCTTTTTATATGGAACGCCTTTTATATATCAGGGACAGGAAATTGGTATGACCAATGTTAAGTGGAAGAATATTAATGATATGGATGATATAAGGGCGAAAAGAACATATGAGGAAGCGGTCGGACAGGGCAAGGATCCGGATGAAGTACTTGCATACTTTTCAGAGTTAGGAAGAGATAATGCAAGAACGCCGATGCAGTGGGATGACTCGGAAAATGGAGGATTTACGTGTGGAAAGCCATGGATTAAATGCAATGATAATTATAGAACAATCAATGCACAGAGTGAGGTGAATGATCCGGATTCATTGTACAATTATTATAAGCGTTTGATTCAGTGTTACCATGACCATGCAGATATTGTGAGACAGGCGGAGTTTCGCCCGATGTACGAAGAATATCCGGGATTATTTGCATATGAAAGAGAAGTAAACGGCAAAGGTTTATTGGTAATCGTGAATTTTACAAATGAAAAGCTGATGTTTCAAAAAATTGATCAAAAATGTGAATTGTGCAATTATCATGAAACGGAGTCCGAATGGTTGCAACCATATGAGGCGAGAATATACAGCAAATAAAAAATTCTATGTGTAAAAGAAAACATTTTGGCGTTAAATGAAATTGGACTGTCAGTCGATTAAATTTTTTATAAATACAGACCTCTCAGATACTGAAAAGTGTAATGGGAGGTCTTGTTTTTATTGTTTAAAATTCATTTTAGGTAGCCATACAGCAACGAAATTGTCTGTTGCATTACATGAATGCTTGTGCTACAACACAGCTACGTAAGAAAAGTGAAATCTTCAGGGCAGGGTCAGATTCCCTACTGGTGGTATAGCCC
>OHIN01001579.1_pt1 | contig 11479 bp, 8 predicted proteins | sample 1568261 | NCBI WGS metagenome assembly OHIN01 (sample SAMEA3879578, study PRJEB24766) | human gut metagenome | biome: human-associated habitat; feature: feces | place: USA | collected 1985/1987
TTATAATGCTCTTACTGGTATAGGGGATGATGTTGTAAGAAGTGATAAATTCTATCATTGGGGTGCATTATTGGGATATATTTCTCTTATGGAGAATGGAGTTGTTTGTAAATATAATTAATGATCTATTATGAAAAATATTATTTTAATTATCAGTCTTTTATTTTATTCGTTTTCTGTTGTAAATGCACAGAAATATGTTTTCTTTAAAAGTCCTTGGAAAGGAGATGTAACTGTTGCAAAAGAAAGCAAGGGGGGACTGAATATGCCAACGATTACTGTGCCGGAGAGGTGTTGGCATATGGATGCTTCTTTACAAGATATAAGTATATATAAAGATGTACAATTGAATGATGCAAATAAAACTATTTGGTGTAGTTTTTTGGCATTGAAAGAAAAAGGAAATTCTCATTTGGGTTTATCTTTTGAAAAAGATAATGATAAAAAAATATTAGTTGAAGCAGGGGTATCTCAGACTCCGCAATTGATAGTTGTGCGTATTGATTACTCTGAAAAGACAGATAGGGCATATATCTTTTATAGTCCGACGGCAGCTGCTGTGCCTGATTTGGAAAATGCTGTATCTGTTTTATCTGGTGACTTTGATTTTAATCGTATTAGGATTTTGGCAGAAAAGGGAAGTAAAGGAATGGTTAGTGATGTTTTCATAGGTACAAATTATCACGATGTGGTGCGTCCTAATAAGCTGCAAGTTGTAGAGAAGGAAGGGCAGTCGCAGACTGTACTGTCTTGGAAAAAAGAAAAGCAAGCTTTGTGGGTCCAGACTTCAGGTGGAACTTTATTTTTACAACCTTATGATATTGGGAGTGTGCATGTGATGTTTGGTTCGGAACTGGAGATTGAAAATAATAAGAGTTTTGCCGTCACGCAACAGCCTGATATTGCCGAGTTTGATGTAGAAGATACTCGAAGAGAGATTATATTACGTTCTTCTTGTCTCTCCGTAACAGTGAATAAAAAAGCTGGTTATATTAGCCTTCTTGATAAATCCGGAAAACTTTTGTTGAAAGAATGGCCGGAAAAAGCAAGAATGAATGTGCATGGAGATTCTGTAAATGCATATTGTAGATTTCAGTTACAAGATGAAGAAGCACTATACGGATTAGGACAGTTTAGAGATAATTTGATGAATTTGCGAAATGCTAAACGAGAATTAGTTCAGTTTAATACCCAAGCTGCAGTACCGGTTATTTATTCTACAGGAAAATGGGGACTGTTTTGGGACAATCCTTCCCGAACTATATATGCAGATAATAATGCAGGTATGAGTTTTGTTTCTGATTATGGTAGGATTGTGAATTATTATCTTTTTGTTGGTGATGGAATGGATAAGTTGGTAGCAGCCTATCGTTCTTTGACAGGAGTTGCTCCAATGTTACCAGCTTGGGCTTTAGGCTATCATCAGAGCCGTAATCGTTATGCCACACAAAAAGAAGTGATGGAGGTGGCCAAGAGAATGAAGGAAGAAAACATTCCGGCAAGCACCATTTTTATAGACTATCATTATTGGGGTAAATATGGAACCGGTTCGCATAAATTTGATGAGACTATTTTTCCGGATGTTCCCGCAATGGTAGATAGTCTTCATAATATGTATGATTTGAAAGTTGTCTTGACAATGTGGCCTAGTTTTAAACCTGGTATTCCTAATTACAATGAAATGTCAGAAAGAGGATATATTTTGGAAGGAGCCAGAGCTATTGATGGCTATATATATGATACTTTTAATCCGGGAGCAGCCAAAATGTATTGGGATAAAGTAGTTCCTTTAGTAGACTTGAATATTGATGGTTGGTTTTTGGATGGACCGGAACCGGATCATATAGCTTCATTTTTACCACTTCGTACGTATGCAGGAGAGGCTCGTAGAGTGCGGAATATATATCCATTGGTGCATGCGTCTCATTTTTATGATGGAATAACAAAAGCTCGTCCAAATCTTCGTCCTTATATGTTGACTCGTTGTGCGTGGGCTTCTCAGCAAAAGTGGGGAACCGCAGTATGGTCTGGGGATATTCCAACAACATTTGAGGAACTTCAAAAACAAGTTGCAGCAGGTCTGAACTTTACAGCAACCGGAATTCCTTATTGGACTACGGATATTGGTGGTTATTCGGGAGGAGATCCCTCTAAAAAGGATTATCAAGAATTGTTTATACGCTGGTTCCAATATGGAACATTCTGTCCGATTTTTCGTGCTCATGGACGTCGTTATCCGGGAGATACGAAAGCTCCGAATGAGTTATGGGCATATGGCCCTGAGGTACAACGTATATGTACCGATTTCATTAAGTTACGCTATAGACTTCTTCCCTATATTTATACTTTGTCTGATAGAGTAACTCGTGAACATTATACTCCTATGCGTTTACTCGCTTTTGATTTTCCTCAGGATGAAAAAGTGCTGGATTGTAAAGATCAATTTATGTATGGTCCTGCTCTTTTAGTTTGTCCTATTTTAGAGGCAGGAGCTACTTCGCGTTCTGTGTATTTACCGGAAGGACATACTTGGTTTGATTTTTGGACCGGAAAGAAATATCAAGGAGGCATCACAGTTATGGCAGAGGCTCCTTTGAGCACAATGCCTTTGTTTGTAAAGGCGGGCTCTATTATTCCTTATTATATGTCTGTAGAAAAGAATATCAATACTGATATTCCACTTGAAATTCATGTGTTTACAGGTGAAGATGCTATTTTTAATTTATATGAAGATGATGGTGAAACTATAGAATATAAAGAAGGTAAGTATAATGTTATTCCTTTTAAATGGAATGATTGTACCAAAGAACTGGTAATTGGTAAAAAGCTAGGTACTTATACAACAGAAGATAGGGAAATTTGCGTTAAGCTTAATGGCAAGAATGTGGCTACGAGAGTGAGGTATACAGGGGAAGAAATAAAGCTTGTATTGAAGTGAGTCTCTTGGTATTCTTAAGTTGACATGCTCATAAGGATGGAATAGATGGATTTTAAAACAGATGTACTTATTGCAGTATTCTTTACTAGGGCTTAACTGCATGATTTATATGTGGTTTAGTGGAATATCTGCATCTTTTGAAATAAAGGAACTTAATTCCTTTGGTTAATTTGAAATTAAGCGTTAGCTAAGTGTGATATGACTTAATTTTTAATTTTTGATATATAATTTTGCATTATCGAAATAAATGCGAATAGAGGTAACGATATATAAGGTTTAAGATTGTTTTAGGATAACATTTTTGTAGAATTAACCTTTTTAATATATAAATGAAAATGAAAAATACAAGTTAACAGAAGCTTATCCTTCCTACCTATTTTTTTGAGAGGATACGTTATTTTATGAAAAACAATTTTAAAAGTGAGATTATGAAACGCATAAAAAGCAAGTTTAGTTTTATGAAAGGTAGTAAATATTCCTTCGGGTATATATTAATACTGTTCTTGATGGTGCTCACTCCGATGTATGCACAAACTTCCCGAAATATATCTGGACAAGTTGTTGATGAATTGGGTGAGGCTATTATTGGTGCCAATGTGACAGTGGTTGGCAATAAATCGTTAGGTACTATAACTGATATTGATGGAAACTTTACTCTTACAGTTACTGAAGGAGCAATCTTGGAAGTTTCTTATATAGGTTATGTAAACAAAAAAGTAAATGTAGATAAGAATACCAATTATAGGATTGTCTTAAAGGAAGATGCCGAACAGTTAGATGAAGTAGTGGTTGTTGGATATGGTACTCAGAAAAAGGTGAACCTGACAGGTGCTGTATCTGCTATTACTAATGAAGAACTGGCTGCAACAAAGAGCCAGAATGCTCAAAATATGTTGACAGGTAAGGTGCCTGGGGTACGTGTGATTCAGAAGACATCAGAACCGGGTGAATTTACAAATCAATTTGATATTCGTGGTTTTGGTTCTCCATTAATTGTTGTTGATGGTATCCCTCGTGGTGATTTACAGCGTATGGATCCTAATGAAATTGAATCAATATCTGTGTTGAAAGATGCTTCGGCTGCTATTTATGGTGTGCGTGCTGCTAATGGTGTTGTGTTGGTTACAACCAAAAAAGGAGAGAAAAATAAACCGAAAATTGAATACAACATGTATTATGGTATTCAGACTCCTGCCGAAATGCTTGAGCCGGTAGGAGCAGTCGAACGTATGACTTTGTTTAATGAAAAGTCTATGCGTAATCTGACAAACCCACAATTGACTTATTCCGATGAGCAGATAGGAGCTTATTTGAATGGAACTTTGAAATCTACAGATTGGTATGGAGCTGTCATCCGTAATACAGCCCCTCAACAACAGCATAATGTTTCATTGAGTGGTGGTAGTGAGAAAATGGATTATTATATCAATTTCGGCTATACCGATCAAGAAGGTTTCTTTAAGTCGAAAGCTTTGAATTATGATCGTTACAATCTTCGTATGAATTTGAATGCTGAGGTTGCCAAGAATTTGAAAGCTTCTGTTAAAATGAATGGCATTATTGACAATAAAGAGCGCCAATATTTGTCTACATGGGAGGTTTATAAAGCTCTTTGGCGCGCCAGTCCTAATGAAAAACTTTATGCTAATGACACTCCGGGGTATTACCAAAAGATGTCAACTGACCAGTTAAACCTTTTGGCTTCGACAGATCCTGATGTATCTGGTTATAACAAAAATACCAATAAAATTTTTCAATCCAGTATGGAATTGGAATATGTGGTTCCATTTGTAAAAGGATTGAAAGTGAAAGGGTTGTTCAGTTACGATACTTCTATAGCTGATAATTCTATTTTTCAGAAAGAATATAATGAATATACTTACGATGAAGCAAGTGAAACTTATTCTGCTTATCCCAAACAGAGTCCTACCAAATTGGAACGTTACTATGGGAATTCTTGGTCAACTCTATGGCAGGCTTCTGTAAGTTATGATAATACTTTCGCTACTGACCATCATGTATCCGGTTTACTGTTGTATGAAGAGGGACACAGTGTGGGTGATAATATTCGTGCTTCTCGTGAGTTCTCTATACCTCTGCCTTATTTGTTTGCCGGTAATTCGACTAATCAGCTTGGTACATCCAATGCGGATGGATTGACAGAAAGTGCTTCTAAGGCATTGGTTGGTCGTTTTAATTATGATTATAAAGGGCGCTATTTGGCTGAATTTGCTTTTCGTTACGATGGTTCTTCTAAATTCCCATCACACAGCCGTTGGGGATTTTTTCCCAGCGCTTCTTTAGGGTGGCGCATGAGTGAAGAGGACTTTGTAAAGGAGGCACTTCCTTTTGTCAATAATTTGAAACTGCGCGCTTCTTACGGTAAGATGGGAGATGACTCGGTAGCTGATTATCAGTTTATTTCAGGATATAATTATCCAAACACAGAGGGTGCTACGTTCAACAAACCTCCTAAAGGATATTTCTTTGGTGGTTCCTTTATTAATTCTCTTGGATTCAGAGCGGTTGCCAATCCGGATATAACTTGGTATACTGTTAAGACACTGAATGTTGGTGTGGATGCTGACTTATGGAATGGTCTGTTGGGCGTTTCTTTTGATCTTTTTCAACGTGATCGTGATGGATTGATGGCTAATCGGATTGTTGCTGTTCCTGGTACTTTTGGCGCTTCGATGCCCAAAGAAAATTTGGAAAGCGATCGGACGAGAGGATTTGAATTAGAACTTAGGCATCATAATCGTATTGGAGAAGTTGGATATAGCGTAACAGGAAACATGGCTATCACCCGTTCTATGTGGCGTTATAAAGAGCGTACCCCATCTGGAAATTCATACGATAACTGGAGAAATAACCTGACAGACCGTTATAATGATATTTGGTTTGGATATGGAGACGGTGGACGTTACACTTCTTGGGACCAGATTATTAATTCTCCTATTTTTGCAGGAAATGCTACTTTGCCAGGTGATTATATCTACGAAGACTGGAATGGCGATGGTACTATAGATGATATGGATAAGTATCCTATTGCTACAACAACAAATGCTTCTGCTGCTGATTTCCAAGATAAGAAGAACTATCCGTTAATGAACTTTGGCTTGACTTTGTCTGCTCAGTGGAAAGGTTTTGATGTAAGTATGACATTCCAAGGGTCTGCTATGTCCTATGTTTCTTATGGTGAGCAGCTGTCAGCCCCTTTACAGTTTGATGGTAATGCATTGGATATGTTTTTGGATAGATGGCGTCCTGTTGATCCAAAACAAGATCCTTATGATCCTTCTTGTCAATGGATTTCAGGCTACTACTCATATGGTGGAACAACACCTGATCAGAATTCTGAGTTTGCCATTCAGAAAGGTACATATCTGCGCTTGAAGACAGCTGAAATTGGTTATACACTGCCAAAACATTGGTTGGCTCCAGTAGGCGTTAAGAGCCTGAGGGTTTATATGAATGGATATAATCTGTTCACTTTGACTGGCGTAAAAGGCGTTGATCCGGAAAGACCGACGGAACTCTATGGATATATGTATCCGCTGAATAGGACGTATAATTTTGGAGCAAGTATTACATTTTAAGTAAAAGGAGATTATCGTATGAGAAAATTGAGAAATATATTGATGTGTGCTGCTTTAAGCGGCATGTTTGCCGGTTGTGTGGATTTGGATATTCCTCCTAAAAACATTCTTTCCGGAGAGGATATTTATAATGAAGGTGGCATTACTGCCTATATGTCCGGTTTGTACAGCCAGCTTCCAATGGAAGACTTTAACATGTCAGATCAGGGTGACTATAATGGTTTCTTTTTTTGGAATTGCATTATTTGGGATATGATTAGTACCGGTGAAACGGTCAATCGTAATAATGTAGGTATTTATACTCCTCAAAAAGGATACTGGAGTATGGGATATAAAACCATTAGACAAGCCAATGAATTAATTAACAATCTTCCTGCTTATGTTGGAAAACTAGATGGTGCTGAATCATGGATTGCAGAAGCACGATTTGTTCGTGCCTATGTATATTTTGCCATGGTTAAGCGTTATGGTGGTGTTCCTATTTTGAAAGAGCCTCAGAATATGACTGGTAATGAGGAAGAATTGTGGGTAGCTCGTAGTAGCCATGAAGAATGTATTGATTTTATCCTGGAAGATTTGGATTATGCTATTGAACATCTAGGTAAAGATAAAGTAGCCGGACGTGGTAATAATAAATATGTAGCGGCTGCATTTAAATCACGTGTTGCCTTATATGCAGGTTCTGTTGCACGTTACGGGAAGACATATAATTATACAGGATCAGAGACGGGCAAAATGCTTTGTGGAGTACCGGAAAGTAGGGCAAATGATTATTTCACTCAAGCCTATAAAGCTTCTTTGATAGTGGAAGAAGGAGGATATAAATTGTATCAGAATAATTCGGATCTGGAAGCAAATTTCCGTGAGATTTTCATGAATGCAGACAATAGCAGTGAATCTATATTTATCCGTCAGTACAGTAAGAATGATTATGTACATAGCTTTGATGCTGTGTATTGTCCGCCTCGTATGACTTCCACATATGGTGATCGTTACAATGTAACGTTAGATTGGGTTGAATTGTTTGATGGTTTGCCTCTTGATCCTGCTACTGGTCGTCTGAAGACTACAGATAATAATGGTAATTATATAGTATATGATGATATTAAAAGTTTATTAGATGGTTCTGAACCGCGTTTGAAGGGATCTATATTATTACCTGGACATACGTACAAAGGTGTTGAATTGGATATCCGTTCTGGTATCATAAAAGAAGAGATAGATCCTGCAACCCCCATTGCTAAATTTATAGCAGATGACGGACAGACTACTCTTAATTATACGACAAATGCTTGGTTTAAAGATAATGTGTTGACAACAACAGAAAATACAAAAGAACAGAAACCTTATGAAACCTCTACTGGTGTAAAGCTAAATAAAGCAGGATTGGATGGTCCGGCAAATGGTGGGTCTAACAGTACACTGACTGGTTTTCATGGTTGTAAATGGTTGAATTTGAATTGGACAATTGCTGATACACAATTGCATAGCTCTACGCAATCTTGGATTGATATTCGTTATGCAGAAATTTTATTGAATCGTGCTGAAGCAGCTTTGGAACTCTATCAGAATGGTGTTACTGAGATTGATGGTGTAAACTTGCAGCAAGATGCTTTTGAATGCATTAACAGTATACGTTCAAGAGCAGGTGCAGATTTGCTAGGTAGTCGAGCTGAATTGTCTGATGTGTCGCGTGAAGGAATAGAACGTGGACAGGGGGTTAATTCGTTTGTTTATGCTCCAAATGAAGGTTTACATATTGTTCGAGTAGAACGTTATAAAGAGTTGGCGTTTGAGCATAAGTTGTATTGGGATTTGCGTCGGTGGTTTACTTTTGATCAGCAAATCTATCAGTATCGTCGTAGAATGTTATCACCATTCTTGTTTGCTAAAGACGCAACAGTGAATGAGGCTGGCAACCCTGTTGGTAAGTATATTTTTGACACTCGAGTTTGTGAAAGAGCTAATAATTCTTTAACGTTTGCTACCAAAAATTATTATGATAAAATTCCTGATAATGAACGTAAGACGAATCCATTGCTTGAACAGAATAATCAGTATTAATAAAAAAGCAAGATAATATGAGAAAGATATATAATTTGTTAGTAGTTATTGCATTAGTAGTGAGCTTTTCGTCTTGTGAAAAGGATAATTATGATGCACCGGAAGCTGGCGTATATGGACAGATTGTTGACCACAATGGAAAGATCTTCCAGACTGCTATGGGGCAGGGCAGTATGAAAATACAGATTACAGAATTGAGTTATGCCGGTGGTGATGAGTCAGTGGTGGTAACTAATCAGAATCTGAACATGCGACAAGATGGTTCTTACTCTAATTCAAAGCTGTTTGCCGGAACCTATCGTATGCTTCCATTGGAAGGAGCTTTTTATCCTTATGATGCAGAGGGAGAAACGGTGGAACTTAGAAATGGTAAGATGACGGAATGTAACTTTACTGTCACCCCTTATCTGGAATTGGAGTGGGTAGATGAACCTTATGTGGATGAAAACAATTTCTTATGTTGTTCTGTGAAATTTAAGAGAATTGAAAAAGAAGGCATGACTATGCCTGATGTAAATAATCTTCAATTATATATTTCGCATACGCAATATTGTGGCACGGAATCAGATGGCAATTATACTCCAGGGTCCGTTAAGATTACCAATGATCAAGAAGGTACAGTTATCGACTTGAAAGCGAAGGCTCCTCTTAAATATTCCGGTTCTTATTGGGTAAGAGTTGGCGGTTGCTGTAATGATACTTATAAAAAGTATAATTTTACTGATATAAAAAAAATAGATGTAGAATTGAAATGAAAAAATAAGTAGGTAGGAAAGAAGGAAGGTGTTTATTCCCATGGAAGTGCCTTCCTTCTTTTTTATTAGTTGATTTTTTTTAAAAGGAGGATGGGTTGTAAATAAGAATGGCGTAAACTCAGTATTTTTAAAATTCCCTGGCGCTCCATATGTATCCCATATTTGTAAGGCTTTTGTGTAAGATAAAGGTTTTGCCAATAAAAGTGGATCGGGGCCTGTTCCAAATACACGATAAAAACCAATCAAGTCTGAGACTAAATCTTCTGCACTAAATCCGCTATCAGTATACCAGTTAAAAATAAATGAGTTTTGCCATGCTTCAAACCTCTTCGCAGTTCCATACATTAACGTTAAGGCAACTCTTGCTTTAAGAGTGGGTGAAAGACATGAACGAACCATAACCTTCGTATAAACACCGGTATGAAATGTAAGATCTACTCCTAATATTTTTTTCCGAATTCCCATTTCCTGATGATAATCAACAGGAAAATACCAATCATGAAATTCATCGTAATATGTTGAAAAATGTTCTTGCTCCAATTTTCTTTTTAATATTCTGGCATCTTGTCCCTGAGCATGCCCCAAATCGATCCAACCTAACTCTTCGGTATAAACTAATCCATACTTTTTCGTTGTTGCAAATATTCCATCAGTAATATCGTTACGTTTGCTCATCACAATCTCCCCTCAAAAAAAACGTATAGCAAATAATATCAATAAGGAAAAATATTATTTTTCAATATTTTTTTGTATACAATTCATTTTATGAATGAATTTACAAAGATAGCTGCGCCTGATGCCGCTACACTTTTGCCAGACCATGTTCTCCTCTGAGGGAGTAACTGGCGTTTTTCATAGAATGCCGTACTTTTTTCAACAACTGCCACATCTTCAAGCAATGCCGCAAAATCATCCAGAATATGCTTGCTTGACTGTACGTGTGCCATTTCTCTTCCGCGGAAACGTAATGTTACCTTTACTCTGTCACCCTTGGAGAGGAACTTTCTGGCGGCGTTGACTTTCGTATTCAGGTCATTGGTATCAATGTTTGGAGAAAGTCGCACTTCTTTGACATCGATGGTCTTCTGCTTCTTCTTGGCTTCTTTTTCTTTTCTTGCAAGCTCATAACGGTATTTACCATAATCGATGATCTTACATACCGGCGGTTTCGCCTGCGGGGCAATTTTTACCAGGTCAAGCCCTGCCTCCTGAGCTTTGAACATTGCTTCTTTCGCGGACATGATTCCAAGCTGTTCTCCGTCCGAACCGATTAAGCGTACCTCTTTGTCTCTGATCTGTTCGTTAATCATTAAATTGCTAATTGTAGTGCACCTCCATCATTATAAAAGACTGTGTTCCCGCTTTTGCGGTTTAACGAAATCAAACTCGGCTCACCGGACCGGATTTGACTGATAACGCAAGAAAAGTGGATAGACAGACTATCCACTTAACATTGTACATAAATCTCTACACAAAGAGAACTTAAGATCAATATTGGACCGTAGTCGCGTGTTTGCGCTAGGGTGAGAGTGGATACTCTACTTTCTTTTTCTCAGACTATTGCAGTATAGCACTCTCCCATCCTGTTGTCAATACTGATTTTCGCATTTTTTCGTATTTATCTCCCGCAGCTACAGCGGAAGGAGCTGCACTCGGTTTCCTGGCAGCTGCATGCGCTGTCTCCGGCGATATGGATGTCTCCGGCTTCGCATTTACAGTTGTCGTTAAAGGTACAGTTCTGCGCCTTGCAGTCGACACCGATTTTCGTACAGCCGCAGCCGGTGGAGTTGGACATCGTGCCCTCACCGCGCTCCTTGAAGCTCTCGCAGCACGTTTCCATGGAGCTTTTGGCTTCGCTTCCGCCTACGCGGATATCTCCTTTGGAACAGAGCTCGTTCTGGTTGTAAACACAGGTCATAGCGGAACAACTTAATGCTGGCATAATAAATTACCTCCTGAAATTTAGTTTTCTGCGGTTTCGCCCGCATAGAAACCATTATTTCCAAGAGGTAATTTTTTATGCTTTATTTATTTGATAATACCAGTGTCCAAAGTTTGGAAATCCGACGCAAGCAAAGCTTGCAGGAGGATTTTTGAACTTGGGACACGCCAAAACATGAGTA
>OHIN01001581.1_pt1 | contig 11472 bp, 9 predicted proteins | sample 1568261 | NCBI WGS metagenome assembly OHIN01 (sample SAMEA3879578, study PRJEB24766) | human gut metagenome | biome: human-associated habitat; feature: feces | place: USA | collected 1985/1987
TTCGCACGGTCTGTGTGCACAGCCGGGCCAGCTGGGCGTACTGTGCAGCACTGGGCTGCGGGGTCTCATCTCCGCGCTGGCAATCCAGACGCAGGAGCACCGATTCTCCTTTTAACGTGAACGAAACGCTGCACCGGCGGATCGTCACCGGTTCCTCCGCAAGCCAAAGCGTATGCGTCCCGTACATCCCGGACAGAAGCTGAACCACTGTCATCTGCTGGGCGTCCAGCTTGATTCGCTGCTCCCCTTTCCGGAAAACACTTGTTCCGGCAGCGGAAAGCTCCTCATCTTGCAAGGTAAGCTGCGGCCAGAACATTCCATCCCGATGCTGGTACAGGCGCGGCATCCGGCCCGATTCCTGCTTCAATTCATTCAGGAGTTTGTCCGGAAGCCCTTCTGCAGTTTCAAGCTGTTTTTCCAGTTCTTCCGTGGAAACTGCAAGGATGGAAGCTTTTGCCGCCGCACGCCCCCGCCCGCTTTCCAGAACGATGGACTCATAGGCAGAAAGCAGTTCTTCTGAGGTGTTCTCACTTATTATGAGAAAGTCGCATAGGCGGTAGTCTGCCTTCTGCGGCAGCTTTTTTTGCACGGATGAAAGTGCCTTTTCCAGCGTACTTTCTTCGGCCAGCCGCATCTGCATTGCAGCCGACGCTTCGGATGCATCCGCAGATGCTTCCGGTGCCTGATACAAAAGCCCGACTGTCACTGTTGCCTCGTTTTGTGCAAGATAGAGTGCTCTTACCATGCTTTTCTCCGTGGTCTCGCAGCGGAGAAACAACAGGCACCAGCCTACCAGCAAAAGCGTGCCGATTGAATGCCGGAGCCGCCGCCTCATCCTGCTGCTCCTTTCCTGCGGTTTGCAGCTTTTTTCCACAGCTCACCTGCCGCTGCACAGAGGAAGCCGATGCGGAAAACAGCGCAGGTAAGCCAGATCAGAAGCAGGAGCGCATCCATACGTGAGAAGATGCCCACGCTCCATGCACGCAGCAATTCCTGCTCCGGATAGTCCGTTCCGCCAAACACAAGGCAGATGCCGCCGGCAAGACACACCTGTGCAAAAAAGGTCAGACACGGAAGAAAAAGAACGCGGCGCGGCGCAGGTTCTTCTATCAGAAGGGGCCAGAGCAGATACTCCGCGTACAGTGGTACGCGCGGCAGCCGGGCCAGCTGCACCGCATCCGGTTCCAGCAGATGGGACCACTCCATCTGGCCTGCAATGCCTGCCAGACAGAGTCCCTCCCCCAGCAGCACGAACCACCACAGCACCCTTGCCGGGGCATCCCAGCCGGAAAGCGGAATGCGGCATCCTGCCCAGAGCAGCAGCGGGAGCAGGCCGATCAGTGCCATGGAATGAAACTCCTGCCGACAGACGCTCTGCGCCTGCATTGCCGCCCTGAACGCCTCTGCCAGAAGCCCGAGGATTGCCGCAAAAAGCCAAACCTGCCGCACCGCCGTCTGCTGCCAGCAGACATACAGCACCGCGCTGATCCCGGTCAGCAACAGTGCCCCCAGCACTCCATAAAGAAGCATCCCGCGCAGGGAAACGCCCGGTTCAAGGCTCTCTGCCAGAGCTGCCGTCCATACACTCAGTGCCAGTGCGGAAAAAGAGAGTTTCTTCTGCCCTTGCATTCCTTTTCCTCCCGTCTTTGCCAAATGTTAAAGCCCTTCTGCGAAAGGCGGCGGTAGTTGCGGCGGATCACGCCATCCTCTGCCATGGGCCGCTGCGGAAACGGGTGCGCCGCCAGATACGGCACCTGCAGACAAGCCGTGCCGGATAGGCTGAGCAGAAACGCAAAAAAAGCCCCCGCAAGACCCACCGGCCCGGCAAGACCTGCAGCCAGCACCACACCCAGACGCAGCAGCGTAGCAGGCTCGTACAATGATGGCGTGACGAACACCGCAATGGCCGTGATGCTTGCCACAAAGATCACCGGCGTGCTCATAAGCCCGGTGGCAATGGCGGCATCCCCAATGATGAGGGCCGACACCAGACTGACCGAGTGCCCCAGCGACTGAGGCATCCGCAGACCCGCTTCCCGGATGACTTCCAGAATAAGCATAACCAGCAGCATTTCTGCAAACAGCGGCAGCGGCGTTGCCTTTTCTGCCGCTTCGATCCTGTACAGCAGCTGCGGCGGGATCAGCTCCGGCAGATAGACCGCCAGACACACGAACACCCCCGGCAGAAATACGGTCAGATAAAATGAAATATATTTCAGGATGCGCAGAAAAGAGGAAAACACCGCGGTGGATGCATAATCATCCAGACATTCAAAGTTTTCGCAGAAGAGGGCCGGAAGCACCATGGCGGAAGGGCTGCCATTGACCAGAACCACGATTTTTCCCTCACAGAGCTTTGCTGCCGCCACGGCGGGCCGCTCGGTATAACTCACCGGCGTGAACAGCCGCGCCCTGCCCGGCAGCAGCCACGGTACAAAGTAGCTGGAATCCAGCAGAAGCTCCGGTTTTGCCGCTGCAAGCGTTTTGCGCACACGCTGCACCATGGCAGGGTCTGCTTTGTTTTTACAGTAGCAGATGGCATATTCCGTCCGCATTCCGGTGTCTGCCTGTGCCGCTTCCTGTACCAGCTGTTCGCTGCGGATGAGCCGCCGCAGCAGGCTCAGGTTGACCCGCAGCAGATCGGCAAAGCCCTCACGGGAACCACGCAGATTTCCCTCGCCCGAGGGTTCGCCCACCGAGCGGAACTTGAGCCCCTGCACCGAGAATGCAATGCCCTTTGCGCAGCCGTCCAGAAGCAGCACCGCCATACCTGCTGTCAGCCGTTTGGTCAGCTCGTCCATATCCTCTACCGGCGCATTCTCTGCCGGAAAAGCCGAGTCGTGCAGGATCAGCTCGTAGGCCTGCATCCCGGTGCAGCACTGTCCGGGCTGCACCGGCGGGGCCTGACGGCTGGCCGCATCCAGCAAAAGCGTCCAGAGCGAATCCAGACTGGCCATGCCGTCAAACAAAAGAATGACGGCTTTGCAATGATAAATCGTGATCTCTTTGGCATAATAATCCGCAGAAGAACCAAACATCCGGTCCAGTGCCGCCAGATTTGCCGACAGGTTCTGTGATAACTGCTGCATCCATGTCCACTCCTTTGCACAGCAGTATGCCCGTATGATGCACATTCCATTCCCTTTGCAACCGACAGGAGGTCTTGTTTTTTGAAGCTTCTGATCTGCCGAACCATCATCATTTATCTATGTGTTCTGTTTGCCATGCGGCTGATGGGCAAACGCCAGCTGGGTGAATTGCAGCCGGAAGAGCTGGTGTCCACCATCCTCATTTCCAATCTGGCGTCCATTTCCATCGAATCGGAAGAGGTGCCCATCACATCCAGCCTCATTCCCCTGTTCCTCATTGCGGCACTGGAACTGCTGGGTTCTGTGCTGAGCTTCCGCAGCCAGAAATTCTTCAATTTTCTATCCGGCAGGCCCAAAACGGTCATACTGGATGGAAAGATCGACCAGAACGCTCTGCGGATGCTGCGCCTGACCACCGCCGATCTGATGGAGGCGCTGCGCGGCAAAAACATCTTTGACCCGCGTGAGGTCTCCTACGCCGTGATCGAAACAAACGGGACCCTCTCGGCGGCCCTGCGGCCGGAGAAAGAACCTGTCCGACTTTCTGACCTGCAGATCAAGGTAAATCATGCCAACGCGATCATCCCCTTTGTGCTGGACGGTCAGGTTCTGGAGGACAATCTGCACTGGTGCGGCAAAGACCGCGAATGGCTGGAGCGGACTGCACAGGCCAACACTCTGCTGCCCGAGGAGATCCTGCTGTTGATTGGCAGCGAGACCGAAGACTATTTTCTGTTAAAAAAAGAGGACCGCCATGGAAGCGGTTCCCGGTGAGGTGAGCGGATGAAGCGGATCTATGCCTGTATCGCCATTGTGGCCGTGCTGCTGGGTGTGGCTTTTTACAGCAGCTGGAAGGTGCAAAGCTTTGCCGAAGTGATCTCGGCAGACCTTGACGCAGCTGCCGAGGCCATCCGCAATGCGGATCATCCTGCTGCGCGGCAGGCCCTTGCCGACGGTGCCGCCCGATGCGACCAGATGCGGACAAGCATGAATCACCTGCTGCGCACTGCAGATTTTACCGAACTGGAAGCCGCCCTGCGCGCTGCGGACGGCCATCTGGAAATGAACGCTCCCGAGGAAGCCTTTGGTGAGCTGCGGCGCGCACAGGTACAGGTGGAAACGCTGGAATGGCTCTCCCATCGGCTGGTATGACAAAAGCACCGGAACTGTGCCTGTTCGGACACAGTTCCGGTGCTCATAGGGTCTATTCTGTTATTTCTGTGGTTCCCTGCGGTCGCCCATCAGCTTCTGCAGCTCATTGAAAAAGCTCTCCACATCAGCGAACTGGCGGTAGACGGAGGCAAAACGGACATACGCCACCTCGTCGATCTTTTTCAGTTCCTGCATGGTCAGTTCACCAATGCGCACACTGGGGATCTCACGGTCGTAGGAGCTGAGCAGGGTCTGCTCAATGCTGCTGACCGCACGCTCCAATGACTCATAGCTGACCGGGCGCTTGGCACAGGCACGCACCATGGCATTGAGCAGCTTCTGCCGGTCAAAGGGTTCCCGGGAGCTGTCCTTTTTGATGACCACAAGCGGAACAGTCTCCACGACCTCATAGGTCGTAAAGCGCATGTGGCAGCTGAGGCATTCGCGGCGGCGGCGGATGCGTTCGCTGTCTTCAGTGGGGCGGGAGTCGATCACTTTGGATTCCTCAGCTCCGCAATAGGGACATTTCATGTTCTGTTCCTCCTGTCCGGTCTGACCGGGCCGTGTTTTTATGCTTTGGTCTTGGGCTTGCGCTCGCTCCACAGCACCCACGCAGAGGTGGAAACGCACAGCGAAGTATACACACCGCTGATCATGCCCATCATCAGCGGGAACGCAAAGGTAAAGATGCTGTCCAGACCGTACAGCTTTGCCACGACACACATAACACCCAGTGCCATTACCGTGGTAATGGTGGTGATGAGGGTGCGGCGTGCAGACTGATTGACCGAGCGGTTGACCAGCTCTTCAAACGAGGCTTTCTTGCCCATCAGGGTGCGGTTTTCACGGATACGGTCGTAGACCACAACGGTATCATTGATGGAGTAGCCCAGAATGGTCAGCATGGCTGCAATGAAATTGCCGTCCAGCGGAGTGCGCAGCAGCACGAAGGTGCCAAACACCACCATCAGGTCGTTCACCAATGCCAGCACTGCCATCATGCCGCCGGTCAGGCCGCCGATGTTCTTGAAGCGCAGGGCAATGTACAGCAGGATCAGCACCAGCGCGAACACCACAGCCACCAGACTCTTCTGCAGGAACTTGATGCCCATGGCAGCGCTGACATTGCTCAGGGAGAGCTGTTCAAAGTGGTTTTCCGGATAGCTCTCGTTCAGGCTGTCCAGCAGGTCGGCCACCTGTTCCGTGGTCACCGTCTCGGTGCCGGGCATGGAAATTTTCAAGGTCTGGTCGCCGGTGGCAACGTTCTCGCCGGTCTGCAGGGTCAGGCCGGTGCTGTCCAGTGCAGCAGAAGCCGTTTTCTGCACATCCGCCGTGGTAAAGCTACCCTCGTAGCTCAGGGTGATCATGGCACCGCCAGTGAACTCGGTATCCAGATGGACGCCGAACACCACCGCGCACAGCACAATGGCTACCATCAGGCAGGTGGAAATGGTCAGGAAGCGCTTGCGCAGGCCCACAAAATCGATGGGCTTCTTCTCTGCCGTTTCCTTGCCGGGCTTCTCGGCGCCGTAAAGCCAGGGGTTGCGCAGTGTCTTAATGGAAGCTGCGCCGCGGATCATCACACGGGTAGCAAACACGCCAAACACAAAGTTCAGCAGCACGCCGGTGAGCAGCGTGTAGCCGAAAGCATAGATCGTACCGGCAGTGGACGGGCCAAAGGCAAAGAAGACAAAGTGCAGTGCCTTGGCAAACAGACCGTCCGAGGGGCCAAAGGCACCCATCAGCACAATCGCCACGATAACGATGGTCACATTGCCGTCAATGATCGGCGTCAGGCCGCGGGCAAAGCCGCTCTTGAGTGCACCGTCCAGAGACTTGCCGTTTTTCAGCTCTTCCTTGATGCGCTCTGCGGTGATAACGTTGGCATCCACGCCCATGCCGATGGCCAGAATGATACCGGCGATACCGGGCAGAGTCATGGTGAAGCTTTCAAACACCGGGAAATAACCGGACACGAACGCCAGCGTTGCCGCCACCTGACCGGCCAGTGCCATGCAGGCCAAAAAGCCCGGCAGGCGGTACAGGATGGTCATAAATACCACGATCAGCGCAAATGCGATCAGACCAGCCAGCACCATGGCGCTCAGGCTGTTTTCGCCCAGACTGGGGCTGACGGTAGAGTAGCTGTCCACAGTCAGCGCAAAGGGCAGTGCGCCGGAGTTGATCTGGCGGGCCATCTTGACGACCTGCTCCTGCGTGAAGGGATTGGATGCCGAGCTGGTGATGATGGCAGAGCCATCGGTGATCGCAGTGTTCACGGTTGCGGTGCTCACGTTCTCGTCATCCAGCCAGATGCTGATGGTGCCCTTGGACGCGGCCAGCCGGGTGGTCGCATCACCGAATGCCTTGGCACCGTCGTCCGTAAATTTCAGAGAGACGAAATACTCCGATGCACCCCCGCTGGTCACAGGGCCATACTGGGCTGCAGCGCTCTCGATCATGGAGCCGTCCAAAATCAGCTCACCGTCGGCACTGCTGCCCTCCCGGAAGGTAAGGTACGCGGTGGTACCGATCTCGTCGATCGCTGCTTCCGGGTCAAAATCCGTCTCACCGGACTGCCACGGAAACTCGAGGATCAGGCTGTCGGAGGTGTTGTCCACATACAGCTCATAGTCGGTCACGTTCAAAGCGACCAGACGGTTCTCAATTACAAGCTGCGCGGCCTCCAGCTGTTCTTCGGTGGCATCGTAGCCATCCGACGGCACAAAGGTGACGTTTACGCCGCCCTTGATATCCACACCGAAGCGGATATCCTTTGCGCCCTTGATGTAGGTCGTGGTCGTATCGCCGTACTTGGCATACACGCCGAAGAAAGCAGTGTAGACGAACACTGCGATCAGCAGCACTGCGGCGACAAGATGCCATGCTTTGCCTTTTGTTTTCATAAAATTCAGGGAACCTCCAAAAGCAGCGGCACAGACAGCCGCTGCCCGTATTCTGGTACAGACCCGCCTTCTGCGGGCCGTCTTTCTTCCGCAGGGCAGCCGTCATGCCGGCTTTCCTGCGACAAAACTCCCCTGACGGCTCAAGCGAGCCGCACAGAGGAGATAAAATCAGGAATCGTTAGATCTTAGTCCGCCTTATCAGCCAGCAGTTTTTCCACGACCGCCAGACGCACGCAGACGCACAGCAGTTCGGACGCCATTTCTACCTCGTCCAGACTGGGATAGGTCGGTGCAATGCGCAGGTGAGAATCCTGAGGATCCTTGTGGTAGGGATAGGCAGAACCGGCACCGGTCAGGGTCAGGCCCGCATCCTTGCACAGACCTGCCACGCGCTTTGCACAGCCGGGCATCACATACAGGCTGATGAAGTAGCCGCCCTTGGGGTCCGTCCAGTGGGCAATGTCGCCGCAGGGAATGAGGTTGTTCTTGAATGCCGTCTTGACGGCATCGAAGCAGGGCACCAGACGACGGCGATGCTTTGCCATGTGGGCCAGAACGCCTTCCTTGTTCTTCAGGAAGCGGACATGGCGCAGCTGGTTCATCTTGTCGTAGCTGATGATCATCACCGAGAAGCGCTTGCACATATACTTCATGCTGCTCTCGCTGCAGGCAATGGCAGAGACGCCAGCGCCCGGGAAGGTGATCTTGCTGGTGGAGGTGAACATGAACACACGATCCTCGTTGCCGTACTTCTTGCTCTCGTTCAGCAGCACCGGAGTCTCGATGATCTCATCGGTGAGATGATGGACGATGTAGGCCTCATCCCAGAAGATCTTGAAATCAGGCGCAGCGGTCTTCATCTTCGCAAAACGCTCGATGGTCTCATCGCTGTAGGTGTAGCCATCGGGGTTAGAATACTGCGGCACGCACCAGATGCCCTTGATATCGGCATCCTCGGCCACCAGCTTTTCCACAATATCCATGTCCGGGCCGTTGGGGGTCATCGGCACACTGATGAGCTCAAAGCCAAACTCCTCGGTGATGGCAAAGTGACGGTCATAGCCGGGCACCGGGCAGAGGAACTTGCGCTTCTCCACCTGAGACCAGGGGCACGGAGACTCCGGGAAACCAAACACATAGCCGATGTTGATGAGGTTGTACATCAGCTGCAGGCTGGAGTTGCCGCCCACGAACACCTCGCCGGGCTGCACGCCGAATACATCCGCGAACAGCACACGGGCTTCCTGCAGGCCTTCCAGCTCACCATAGTTGCGGGCATCCGTGCCGGCATCGGTGGTGTAATCGTTCATCTTCAGCAGGTCCATGGCCAGATCCATCTGGTGAGGGCCGGGCTTGCCGCGGGCCATATTCAGCTTGAGGCCCTTGGCCTGAAATTCCTTGTACTTTGCTTCAAGCGCTGCCTTTTCAGCAGTGAGTTCATCACGGTTCATTGCAAGATAATTTGCCATTGGAAACACACTCCTTTATCGTACTTCCTGTTACCCATTGCGCTGGTGTTGCATCCGAGGGAGCCTTCCTGCCAGGGAACCGACTCCGTACTGCAATCCAGACCTTAATATTATAGTACATTTTCAGCCCGGAAACAAGAATATTAAAGCAAAAAGCCCTGCTAAAAGCAAAAAGCTTTTAAAACAGGGCTTTCACTCCCCCGCTGTGCGCCGAAGCGTCAGCTCAGAGGGGCTTGGTTTTTGTAGCGTTTGCGCACCGCACCGTATTCCAGATGGGCTTCTCCGCCCTCCACGGTGTCTTCATCCACGGTCACGCGGATGATGGTAGCATCTGTGGGCACATCATACATGATGGGCAGCAGGATGCCTTCCATCACGCTGCGCAGGCCGCGGGCACCGGTCTTGCGCTCAATGGTCTTGCGGGCAATGGCGTGCAGTGCTTCATCGGTGAATTCCAGCTCCACATTATCCATGCCCAGCAGCTCTTTGTACTGCTTGACCAGACTGTTGCGCGGCTCCTTGAGCACACGCACCAGAGCATCCTCGTCCAGATCATCCAGCACGGTAATGACCGGCAGACGGCCGATCAGCTCCGGGATCAGGCCGAACTTGACCAGATCGTGGGGTTCCACCTTGCGCAGCAAAGCGCGCTCGGCTTCGCTGGAGTTATCCTTCAGGCTGCTGCCAAAGCCCAGCGCGGACTTATCCGTGCGGCGCAGGATATACTTGTCCAGACCGTCAAATGCACCGCCGCAGATGAACAGGATATTGGTGGTGTCGATCTGGATGAACTCCTGCTGCGGGTGCTTGCGGCCGCCCTGCGGAGGAACATTGCTCACAGTGCCCTCCAGGATCTTCAGCAGGGCCTGCTGCACGCCTTCACCGCCCACATCGCGGGTGATGGAGGGGTTCTCGCTCTTGCGGGTGATCTTGTCGATCTCATCGATATAGATGATGCCGATCTGTGCCTTCTGCACATCGAAGTCCGCTGCCTGAATGAGCTTGAGCAGGATGTTTTCCACATCCTCGCCCACATAGCCGGCCTCGGTCAGGGTCGTGGCGTCGGCAATGGCGAACGGAACGCCCAGCATCTTGGCCAGAGTCTGTGCCAGCAGGGTCTTGCCCACGCCGGAGGGGCCAAGCAGCAGCACATTGGACTTCTGCAGCTCCACGTCGCCGCCCTTGCCGCTGAGGATGCGCTTGTAATGGTTGTAGACCGAGACAGCCAGCACACGCTTTGCCTCGTCCTGACCGATCACATACTGGTCCAGACCTTCCTTGATCTCGGCCGGGGTCAGGATGTTGATATCCAGACCGTCTGCGGGCTGGATGTGTGCGCGGTTTGCACCGCCCCGTGCCGGACGTGCGCTTTTGGGCTGATCCGGCTTATCGGAAAGCAGATCGTGGCACAGGCCGATGCATTCGCTGCAGATGTTGACGCCGGGGCCGATGATCATGCGCTCCACTTCGTCCTGATGCTTTCCGCAGAAGCTGCAGACCAGATCCTTTTCATTTTTGTCTCTGCCGGAATTGTTATTTGCCATAGCTGTTTTTCCTTATCCTGGGTAAATTAAATGTCAGCGGCTCAGCGATGGGCAATGACCTCATCGATCAGGCCGTATTCTTTTGCCTGCTGTGCGGACATATAGTTATCGCGCTCGGTATCCAGCTGGATCTTTTCCAGCGGCTGACCCGTGTATTCGCTGAGCATCCGGTTCATCTTATCGCGGATATACACCATGTGTTCAGCGTGGATCTTGATATCAGTGGTCTGGCCGGACAGGCCGCCGCCCTGACCGCCTGCGATCAGCGGCTGATGGATCATGATCTCCGCATTGGGCAGTGCAAAGCGCTTGCCCTTGGTACCGCTTGCCAGCAGGAAAGCGCCCATGGAAGCGGCCATGCCCATGCAGATGGTGGAAACATCGCACTTGATATACTGCATGGTATCGTGGATGGCCATACCGGCGCTGATGGAACCGCCGGGGCTGTTGATATACAGGCTGATATCCTTATCCGGGTCCTGCCCTTCCAGATACAGCAGCTGTGCCACAACAAGGCTGGCCGTGGTATCGTTGACATCCTCACTCAGAACGATGATACGATCGTTCAGCAGACGGGAGAAAATATCGTAGGAACGCTCGCCGTGGGACGACTGCTCTACAACGTAAGGAACAAAACTCATAAAGTTCGCCTCCTGAAATGGAATATAGTATTTGCAAAATTGACCGATACGGTTTCCCTGCCGGTTCTGCCGTATCGGTCAATTTTTACAACCTTTGATTGAAACCGTGCAGCGCGCCGCCAGCTTCAAAGGAGTGCAGCCGGCTGATTACTCAGCGTCTGCTGCCTTCTCTTCCTCAGCAGCCTTCTCCACGATGTTTGCGTGGCTCTTGATGAAGTCGATGGCCTTGTTGATGGCCAGATCCTTCTTCAGGTCGTCAACATTGACCAGCTCACGGACCTTGTCCTCTTCCATCTTGTACTGGTCAGCAATGCGCTTGATCTCAGCGGAAACTTCCTCCTCGGAAGCCTCGATGTTCTCAGCAGCGGCAACAGCCTCCAGAGCCAGACGGATCTTGACCTGCTTCTCAGCCTGAGGCATGAAGGAGGCACGGAACTGCTCCACAGTCTGGCCCATATACTTCAGGTAGTCCTCGAGACGCAGACCCTGCTGCTCCACGCGGAATGCAAAGTCATTGACCATCTCGTCCATGCGCTCATCGTACATTGCCTGAGGGATCTCGCCCTCCATGCTGTCGATGACCTGATCGACCAGAGCATTCTCAACAGCCAGGTCGTCCTGCTTGTCCAGCTGCTCCTGATTGTTCTTGCGGATGGAAGCCTTGAACTCGT
>OHIN01001582.1_pt1 | contig 11470 bp, 5 predicted proteins | sample 1568261 | NCBI WGS metagenome assembly OHIN01 (sample SAMEA3879578, study PRJEB24766) | human gut metagenome | biome: human-associated habitat; feature: feces | place: USA | collected 1985/1987
TGTGATATTTCACTGTATGAATAGTGATTCCCATGATTTCGGCAATTTCTTCTTGTCTTTTGTTCTCAAAACGACTCAATAAAAATACCTTCCGGGTTTCCGGAGATAAGCCGTCAATCGTCTTCTGGATAATAGAATGTAGCTCTTTACCCTCTAAATGCTCAACCGGATTTTCGCCCAAGGACCATAAATCGCTGTAAATGACCAGGTCTTCTGACGAGCAGGCCGTTTCCCTTCTCACATATTCAAGCTGAAGATAATTGATACACTTATTGGCTACACTTCTGAAAAGGTAGTTCTTCAATGAGGTGTTAATTGTTATTTTAGAGCGGTTTTCCCATAGACTATACACCAAATCTTCTACTATAGATTCTGATAGATAAGAGTCTGTCAAATACCCTCTCGCTATCCGGCAAAGATCTGTATAGTAAGTTTTATAGATGTATCGGAATGCCTCCTCTTTACCCGATTTCAGGGCCTCGATAATCTCTGTTTCCAGGTTTTTTTCCATTATGTCTTTCAGAAATCGTATATTTGATTTATTAGTTAATATATTAAGGTGAATACTCACAGGTTCTGTTTCTCCGATGGATAATTCGGGGGCAAGGTATTGAAAAAATGTAAGATGACCAAACTCACTAATAAAAAGATGAGTTGAAGGGCTGAACGAATAAAAAAATCATTTCTCACTATACTTTTTATTAATCTGGCTGTCATATTAATGAATAGGCCAATAAAGCATATTTTAACCTGAATCTCTATGAATGGTAAAAAGAAGGATTGTAAAAGAGCATAGCGCGACACTCTTTTTTAAGTTATAAGGTATACAAACAGCTGTTTTAGTTTAGTCATGCAGGATAAAGATTGTTTTCAGGAATAACAGAAAATAAGCTATTTCTTATTTAAATAATATTGTATGAAGAAACTACATTTTCTATTAAGCACATTCCTTGTGTTTATATTCACGTCATGCGGAGAAGATGAACTGAAAGGTGTTGTCTTATCCGAAGATCCGGGGTACGTAAAAGAACCATTGGTAGCCATACAGGCAGAAGATGGCACAGGGAACTGGATAAATGGTCTTATTGACCAGAACAGGGTCATAGCCTTAGATTTTCGCATTTTGGACGACCAAAGTGCGGTGAATGTGAAACTCAAACTGGCGGATGAATGGGCAAAGCCCATTGATCCGCTCACTACTGATGCTGTACTGGACTTGAGCAGCGGTATCACCCGTATTAAAGTGAATGATGGAGCAGATGATATCGAATATACCATTTTCAGCACTTCTACTCAGCTACTTCGAGGCGTAACGGCTACTTGTAACACAGAGCAGGTTAGTGCTAACTTTATTAATGGCATCGCTTCGTTACGTTTCAAACAAAACACTGCATTTGTAAACGTAGTGTTGATGCCGACCTTGGCAGATAACGCAGAAATCATCTCCACGGATCCCGTCAGTCAAAAGGATGAAAACGGAAACCTGATTGTTGACCTAAGTAGCACACTTACTATTACTGTAAAAGACAATACGAACAACATGACTAAAAAATATCAGTTGAGTGCTGTAAATGGAATTATTGACGCAGGGGTAAACTGGAAAAATATTACTGCTGATCTAAAAAGCCAACACAGTAGTATTTGTATTCCTGATTTCATGATTGTCTATGAAAATAAAAACTTGCATGGAAGGAGCGGTAATACGGGATGGTTGATAACTATTCCTGCCGGTAGAATAAATATGAAGGTTAGCTGGGATATGAATAAAGACAATGTAACATGGGCTGAACCCACTGCTCAACATCGTACAACAGCTATCATGAATGATAATATGGATTATTCATTGTTTGTTCCGGGATTGTCCGGGCAATTCTGGGTACCGATATTTTATAGCCTCGGGTGGAATGATAGTGGGCTGCTATCCGCACCGCGTCTCGGATATAACCTATCTACTTCTTTGAAGTATTGTCCGGGAACTCTGGGAATTACAGCTGATGGAAAAGCGGAGATTTCGTATGCAGAAGTGATAGATAATAACTTGTATAAGTTTACCAGCGGCGGAGCCGGCAAACAAGCTGCCAATGGGGTACAGTGGTCTCCAACCAGTGCTGTCAGTGGATATTCCTATCCGTTGCAAAAAGGGCAGATCATGATTGCCGGAGAAAATGCAGAACTTTACAAGACATTTGCCACTAATGAAGGAAGAAATACTTCGACCCGTAACAGAGGAATGGATGGAGCATTGTCAGGAAGTAATTCATGGGCTGCTAATCCGGTAAGCATTTGGACTTTTGATGGCAAGCCTGTAGGACGCCGGGCTGTCGGTATCACGGAAGAAGGAGACTTGGTCATTTTCATAAGTAATCGTTTTACAAATTCTTATAACTCGGTAAAAGCGGCTTGGAATGTCTTTAGTGATGGTTCCTCTTTACGAGAAGTAGCGGTGGCGTTACAGGAAGTTGGTTGTACGGATGCCATTGTGTTTGGTGAGAACTACCATAGTCCTGTTGTCATTCGGGATGATAATAGAGGGATACCTTTAGGGAAAGTTGCCGGCAGATACGATTGGGAAACGAATGGCAATGTGAAAAATGCGGATAATGAAGCTAGTTCGCAATCCTGGATAATGTTTAAATAAGAACATTGTAAGACAATGAGTTAGTAACAAAAGATATACATATAAAAACTTAAATCAATGAGTAAAATCATCAAATGCATGTTCTTCGTGCTATTAGCCGCAGTTCTTCCACTGTCGGTTCACGCACAGCAGGTGACCTTACATTTGCAGGACGTGACGGTGCGCAAAGCGTTCCGGGAGTTGGAGGTCAAAGGAAATGTATCCTTAGTATATGAGAAAAATGATGTGGACCTGACCCGTAAAGTAACCGTGAAGGTAGATAATCAACCGATAAGCAAGGCACTGGATCAGATTCTGAAAGGGCAGGAATTAATTTATAAAATAAAAGATAATCATATTATTATCACCCGGCCTGTCGTTCAGAAATCGGATAAGAAACGGCGTATCAATGGTGTCATCAGCGATGTCAATGATGAATTGTTAATTGGAGTATCGGTATCAATTCCCGGTACTAATATTGGCACGGTGAGTAATATGGAAGGGAAATTTGAATTGGAAATACCGGAGGACGCTAAGAAATTGCAAGTGTCTTATATCGGTTTTGACACGCAGGAAATTTCATTGTCGCCCGGCAAGACGACATTCAACATTGTAATGGGAGAGAATGTGAAAATGCTTTCAGAAGTAGTAGTGGTTGGTTATGGCACGCAAAAGAAGGTGAACCTGACCGGTTCGGTTGCTACGGTAAATTTGGAAAAGGAATCACTTTCCCGTCCTTTGGTCAGTGCTTCGCAGGCGTTGAGCGGTATGACAGCCGGTTTGCAGGTGATGCAAAGCTCCGGGACTCCATATAATGAAGGCTTTTCTTTCAATATCCGGGGGGTGGGTACCTTGAACAGCTCTTCACCACTCGTGTTGGTGGATGGGATGGAACAAAGCTTGAATAATGTAGATCCCAATGATATTGCTTCTATTTCTATCTTGAAAGATGCGGCTTCGTGTGCTATCTATGGTAACCGGGGGGCAAATGGGGTTATTCTGGTTACTACCAAAACCGGACAAACAGGAAAGGTCAGCGTATCTTACAATGCTACTTTTTCACTGAATCAACCTACCAAACTGATAAAAACGGTATCTAACTACGCCAAGTATATGGAATTGATGAACGAAGCTGCTACTAATATAGGAGAATCTGCTCCTTTCAGCGACATTACCATCAATCAATGGCGTGAAGCTGAAAAAGATCCGAATGGCATTTCTGCCTCCGGCTATCCTAATTATGTAGCTTATCCCAATACAGATTGGTACGATGAGATATATAGTAATGACTGGATGATGAAACATTCGCTTTCCGTCACTGGGCAGGAGGGACGTACCGGATATAATCTTTCTATATCTTATACCGACAACCCGGGATTAATCAAAGATACCGGATACCAACGCTATTTTCTGCGTGCCAATGTTTATTCGGATATTACTAAGTGGTTACGTATCGGTACTCGTGTATGGGGGTATCACACCGACCAGAAGAAAAGCGATACCGGTTCACTCACCAATATCAATACCCAAAAAATGATACCGGGCGCATATTATGACGGAAAATATGGTGCGCCGGAAGCGAACGAGGAAGATCCGCAATCTCACAATCCTCTGTGGGACATGGCGCAATCGGAAGGGCATATCAAGAACACGCAGTTCTTCACTACTTTCTATGCCAACGTGAAGTTTCTGAAACACTTCTCATACGATGTTAATCTGAACTATAAGGATTATCGTTATGAATCGATGTCCGTAAATACGGATTATGGGAAATATAGTTTTAGTACAGATCAGTGGATAGCTGCCCCCAAAGATCCTGCCGATTTGTATACCCGTATGGCGTATGTCCGTGAAAACCATTGGAAATTAACGCACTTGCTCAACTATAACCAGACTTTTTATAAGCATGATATTGGTATGTTATTGGGCTTTGAAGAAGAACGTTTTGTCAAACGGACTACCGACACTGCCAAACTTGGATTAATAGATTCGTCTGTGGGTGATCCAAGTTCTGCTACTACTCCTTCTTCCATAGGTGGTACAGGTGAGGAATTTACATCCCGTTCTTACTTCGGTCGTATTAACTATGCTTTCGACAGCCGTTATTTATTCGAGGTTAATATGCGTTATGACGGTTCCTCCCGTTTTGCTCCGGATAATCGCTGGGGACTTTTTCCATCTTTCTCTGCCGGATGGAGAATCAGTGAAGAGAAATTTATGAAAGGACTTCCTATCGACAACCTGAAATTACGTGCTTCGTGGGGTAAGTTAGGAAACAATGCGATTGGTAACTATGAATGGCAGGCTGTGTACAACTCGGCAAAGTACGCGTTTGGAGGTAGCCTTAATAATGGTTTGGCAATTACTTCTATTTCCAACAACCTGTTGGAGTGGGAAAGTACTGCCATTACGAATATTGGTATCGACTTTGCAACTTTAAGAAACCGTCTGACGTTTGAGGCTGAATTTTATAATAAAGTAACGGATGGAATCTTATATCGCCCTGATATGTATATGTCTCTCGGGACAGCCAGTGGCCCTCGTCAGAACATTGCGGAAGTGACTAACCGCGGTATTGAAATGACCCTGAATTGGCAAGACCGTATCGGTAAAGTAGAATATCGTGTATCCGGTAACTTTGCCTATAACCAGAACAAGGTCAGTAAATACAAAGGAGAGTTGCAGCGTGGCTGGGTGACAGATGAAAACGGGAACCGTGTTTATCAAACCAATATCGGTGATGTCTCTACCGGAGGATCTACCCGTGTAATAGAAGGTAAAATGATTAATGAATACTATATGTTGCAACCATATAAAGGTAATGGAAACGGCTTTAACGCAGATGGAACAGTCAATATCAACGGTGGTCCGAGAGACGGAATGATCCGTACAGTAGACGACATGAAATGGCTGAATGCTATGGTAGGGGCAGGGTATAAGTTTTATCCGCGTCAGAACGTCAGTAAGAGTGGCATTTGGTATGGTGATTACATCTATGCAGACTTAAATGGCGACGGTGTATATGGTAATGACGCTGATAATGAGTTTCAGGGATGCTCCAATGTGCCCAAGTATAACTTCGGTCTGCAGGCAAGCGCTAATTGGAAAGGCTTCGATTTCTCCATGAACTGGTCCGGTGCGGCAGGTTTCAAGATTTACTACTATCGTTTGGCATTGAACAGCAGTGCTACCATCAAAGGATATGCTATTGGGGAAGCAATAGCAAACGATCACTATTTCTTTGATCCCAAAAATCCCAATGATCCGCGCACGAACTTGAGTTCAAAGAATCCTCGTTTGACAAATAACTCCGGTAACGACCAAAGTGGTATGACACAGTCATCAGTACATTTGCAAAAAGGGGATTATATTAAACTGAAGAACCTGACTATCGGATATACATTGCCTGCTGTCCTGTCGAAAAAAGTATATGCACAGAATATCCGTTTCTTTGCTTCCGGTGAAAATTTATTTACCATTACCGGGTATGAAGGAATGGATCCGGAAATGCGTACCGCAGTGGGATATTCTACTATGAGACAATATGCATTCGGTGTAAATATCACTTTCTAAACTTACTCTAAAACGATTTTATGATGAAAAACAAAATAAAAATATTTCGGAAATTAGTAAGATGTGCATCTATTGCCTTGCTGTCTTTCTCTATGGCTGGATGCGGTGCGGACTTTTTAGATACTACTCCTACCAATAACATAAGCGGTAGTAGTATCTGGACGAAAGCAACTTTGGCCGAACAGGCTGTTATCGGCGTATATAATGTCTTTCTGGATCAATATTGTCCTAACTCCGGCATTTTGGATTCGCACCGGATTCCATGGGATGCTTATTCTTCTGTGATGGATACAGACAAGAACTGGATTAAGCGAATGCCTAATTGTACAGGAGCAGCTACTCCCTCAAGTGGCCTGTTCAGTGATATTTATAAACGTTTTTATACTTTTATCTATCGTGCTAATGATGTGATAGATAATATTGGTCAGGTTCCTGATATGTCGACCGGAGAGAAGCAACGGGCTATCGCCGAATGTAAATTCTTGCGTGCATTTGCTTATATGCGCTTGAATATCTTGTATAAAGGAGTGCCGTTATATATGAATGCAATCACGAGTCCTGAAAACGGTAACAAAGCCCGTTCTTCAGAAGCGGATGTTTGGGCGGCTATACTCCAGGATCTGACAGATTGTGTGAATGAACCCAATCTACCGGGTAAATATAATTCGGGTGACTCTAACTATGGACGGGTAACCAAAGGAGCTGCTTATGCATTACGCGGACAAGTATATATGTGGCAGAAGAATTGGGAGGCGGCGGTTGATGATTTTAATTCTGTGGCTGACTGTGGCTTCGGGTTATATACTAAGGCCGGTGCTACCAGTTATAAGCAGTTGTTGAAAATAGCAAATGAACAATGTGAAGAAATGATATTCTCTGTGCAATGCATCAAGCAATACGGCTACTCCAATACAAGGAACATCACTTACGGCAACCGTTGTACAGCAGGTTCTATGTGGAATAACTATTTGCCTAATCCGCATTTTGTAGAATCTTTTGAGACGGCGACCGGAGAAAAGTTTAATTGGGATAACTACTTGCCGGGCTATAGTGCGATGAAAGAAAAAGAACGTGTGGTGTTTTTTCTACGCGATGGACTGTCTGCGGCGGAAAAGGAACGTATGGCTGCCTATGGGGCAGATATGAACAAATATCTGGATAGTGGCAATGAAGCACGTATCAAGAAAGCTTACGAGAGCCGTGATCCACGTCTGCAAATGGCTGTCATTACCCCTTACGCACAATACAATGGTGCTTCTTCTGGAATAGCTCATACTTATACATTGCGTTGGCCTTATCGTGGCTCCGACAGTGCAGAGCCTTTTGATATCCGTACTGATACAAACGATAAGTTTTACTACCTATGGAGAAAGTTTGTACCTGAAGGTCTGGAACAGACAGAACGTGATACTTATGGATTGGATATTCCATTAATACGCTATGCGGAAGTATTGCTCCTGAAAGCAGAAGCGCTAAATGAATGGGGAAGTACCCATGAAAGCGAAGCAATTAGATGTGTTAATGAAGTAAGACGTCGTGCAGGGCATGTCGAATTGAATAATGCAACTTATCCTGCTACGAAAGTTAACGGGCAGAGTGATTTGCGTGAACGTATCCGGAATGAGTATTACTGGGAAATCGGTGGCGAAGATTCCATGTATTTCCATGAATTGCGTTGGGGAACGTGGAAAGATAAGAAGTTTGATAATAATCGTAACGGTCTGATGCAGATGTGGGGTGAAACGACTTATACCTGGTACTGGTTGGGAGATCAGTGCTGGAGCTGGCCTATTCCTGCTAAAGAAATGGAAATGAACTCGAATTTGGAACAGAATGAAGGTTGGATAAATTAATCTTAGTTTTAACTAATAAAGTATATATGAAAAAATTATCTTTTTTAATTGCAACAGCATTGTGTATCATGGCATGTTCCGGTGGCTCTGACGAACAACCGGATGGGCCGGGTAACGGTAATGGAAATGGGGGTGGGGGGAGTACCCCTAACCCTGTTTCATTCTCCAATCCTATAGTCGGCAAACAGTTGCCTGATCCGACAATAATTCATGCGGCAGACGGGAACTTTTATTTGTATGTTACCCAACAGGATAATATCTATATTCCGATTTACAAATCTACTAATATGACACAGTGGACTTATGCTGGGGCAGCCTTTCTGCAAAAACCGAACTGGCAGCCGGACACTCGCTTATGGGCTCCGGACATTAACTATATCAATGGCAAATATGTGCTCTATTATACTCTCGGGCACTGGGACTTGCCTAAGAATAGTTGTATCGGGGTGGCGGTCAGCGACTCTCCTGTAGGACCTTTTACGGATCACGGAAAACTTCTTGACTACAATTCTGGTACTATGCAGTGCATCGACCCTTGTTATTTTGAAGATAATGGTAAGAAGTATCTTTTCTGGGGAAGTTATAATAGTACTTCTAAAGGCTATGAAGGAGGTATCCGTTATGTAGAGTTAAGTGCTGACGGTCTATCCATTAAAGGGGCTGTTTCCGAAAAGATAGCGGGTCCTTCAATAGAAGGCATCATGGTTCATAAACGCGGGAATTATTATTATCTATTTGGCTCTACGGGTAGTTGTTGTGAAGAGGAAAGAAGTACGTACCGTGTAGTGGTGGGGCGTTCTAAAAATATCGAAGGTCCTTATGTGGGTAAAAACGGTACTGTGATGAAAGAAAATAGTAGTTATAATGAAGTAATTCTACAGGGTAATAACCTGTTTGCCGGAACCGGACACAATTCCGAAATTATCACGGATGACGAGGGTAATGACTGGTTCTTCTATCATGCCTGGCAGAAAGCGAAAATAGATAATGGTCGTCAATTGATGTGTGACCGCATACAATGGAGCAGTGATGGCTGGCCTTATATTACTAATGGCACACCGGCATCCGTATCTCGTGCACCTGTATTTAAAAACGAAGAAGAAAAAGAGTAATCTATGAAACTATTCAACTATTTATTGGCCGGGATATTGTGTGCTTCTGTCACTTGTCTCCCGGCGCAGCATCGGGCTGATCCCCAGAAATTGGTCAATCCGGAATCCTTTTCTATGATTTTGCTCGGTGATCCACAGGGATATACCAAGTATGATATTAACCAGCCGCTTTTTGATCTTTGTACCGCATGGATTGCGGACAATATAGAGTCGCTTAAAATTAAAGCTGTCCTTTGTACAGGCGATTTGGTGGAGCAGAATGATAATAATGTATTAAACCGTAAGATGCTGAACCAGACCAGTCGTGAAATGTGGGAGGCAGCATCGCAGGCTTTGAAAAGACTGGATAACAAAGTACCTTATATTATTGCCGCAGGCAATCATGATTATGGATACAAAGCCGCAGAAAACGGTCGTACTTATTTTCCTGATTATATTCCTTTTGAACGAAATTCTACCTGGCGGAATATCTGTGTCAGTGAATTTCCTAATCGTGAAGGCAGGGCGTCTTTAGAGAATTCGGCTTTTGAGTTTGATGAGCCGGGATGGGGAAAGATTTTGGTTATAGCAGTAGAGTTTGTGCCTCGTGATGAAGTTTTGCAATGGGCGAAAGATTTGGTAAACAAGCCGAAATACAAGAATCATAAGGTGATTTTTATCACTCATTCTTATCTTGATATAGGTAATAAGCGTGTTACGAAAGATGGGTATAAGATTTCTCCACAAAACTCGGGGCAGGCTATTTGGGAGAAACTTATTTATCCTTCTTCCAATATCCGTCTCGTACTTTGCGGACATGTGGGAAGAGGCACCGGTGAATATGAGAATAATGTGGCTTATCGGGTGGATAAGAACAGTGCCGGGAAAGATGTATCACAAATGACGTTTAATGTACAATATGTAGGAGGCGGTCCGGAAGGGAACGGAGGGGATGGTTGGCTTCGCATTCTGGAATTTATGCCGGATGGTAAAACGATCAAAGTACGTACTTATTCTCCCTTGTTTGGGATTTCAAAATTGACTAAGCATTTGGCGCATCGTACGGCACCGTACGATCAGTTTGATATTATATTGGAATAACTTGACCTAGTAAAAATACTCTTAATAGAAATAATGTAGATGAGAAAAATTGTATGTTCTTTAGTGATACTTATTAATAGTGTTTATCTATTTGCACAGTGGAAACCGGTTGGCGGTCGAATTATGACGGAATGGGCGGCGAAAATAGATGTTGAAAACGTGTTGCCCGAATATCCCCGCCCAATTATGGAACGTGCTGACTGGATAAATCTGAACGGATTGTGGAATTATGCTATTTCTCCGGTAGGTCAAGCTATGCCACAAAGTTATGATGGTCGGATTTTAGTTCCTTTTGCTGTAGAATCAAGCTTGTCCGGAGTGGGGAAAAGTCTTGGGGAGAAGAATGAACTTTGGTATCAGCGTCAATTCTCGGTTCCCTCCAAATGGAAAGGACATAGGATCTTATTGCATTTTGGGGCTGTTGACTGGAAAGCGGATGTTTGGGTAAATAAGGTAAAGGTGGGACAACATACAGGAGGATTTACTCCTTTTTCTTTTGATATCACGCCTGCCTTGCTGAATGGGGAAAATGAATTGATCGTGAAAGTGTGGGACCCGACTGATAAAGGTCCTCAACCTAGAGGAAAACAGGTTAGTAAGCCGGGAGGTATCTGGTATACTCCTGTCAGTGGTATTTGGCAAACAGTTTGGCTAGAACCTGTGCCAATCCGGTCGATTGGCAATATCAAAACGACTCCTGATATTGACAGGAATAAGTTGACAGTAGAGGTTATGACAGATCATCAGATGCTTTCAGATAAATTGGAGGTGAAGGTATTAGAAGGAAAGCAGTTGGTGGCTGTAGGAAGTTCCGTAAATGGTATTCCGGTTGAAATTGCTATGCCGTCTGATGTAAAGTGGTGGTCACCGGATTCTCCGTTTTTATATGATATGGAAATTTGTCTGTATTCAGAAAATAAGTTGATCGATAAGGTTAAGAGCTATACTGCCATGCGTAAATATTCAACGAAACGCGATAAAAATGGAATTGTACGTCTACAATTGAATAATAAGGACTTGTTTCAATTTGGTCTTTTAGATCAGGGCTGGTGGCCGGATGGCTTGTATACGGCACCTTCGGATGAGGCCTTAGTATATGATATTCAAAAGACAAAAGATTTTGGATATAATATGATTCGCAAACATATAAAAGTAGAGCCTGCCCGTTGGTATACGTATTGTGATCGTTTAGGGGTTATTGTGTGGCAGGACATGCCGAGTGGTGATAAGAATCC
>OHIN01001612.1_pt1 | contig 11244 bp, 8 predicted proteins | sample 1568261 | NCBI WGS metagenome assembly OHIN01 (sample SAMEA3879578, study PRJEB24766) | human gut metagenome | biome: human-associated habitat; feature: feces | place: USA | collected 1985/1987
CTATGGCTGCCGGTATCTATCCGTATTTCAGAATGATTGAAAGTGATCAGGATACAGAAGTAATGATCAGCGGTAAAAAGGTCCTGATGTTTGGTTCTAACGCCTATTTAGGCCTGACAAACCACCCGAAAGTAAAAGAGGCGGCAATTGATGCCATTAAGAAATATGGTACAGGTTGTGCCGGTTCGCGTTTCCTGAACGGGACGTTGGATTTGCACATTCAGTTGGAAAAACGTCTGGCCGAATTTGTCGGAAAAGAAGATGCCATTGTTTATTCTACGGGATTTCAGGTAAACTTGGGTGTTGTATCCTGCCTGACAGGACGTGAAGACTATATCATTTGGGACGAGCTAGACCATGCATCCATCATCGAAGGACACCGTCTTTCCTTCTCTACCAAACTGAAATATAAGCATAATGATATGGAGTCCTTAGAAAAGCAACTCCAGAAATGCGAACCCGACAAGGTAAAGCTGATCGTTATCGACGGTGTATTCAGTATGGAAGGTGACATTGCCAAATTACCGGAAATCGTTGCGTTAGCCAAAAAGTATAACGCAAGCATAATGGTAGACGAAGCCCACGGTTTGGGTGTTCTGGGCGATCACGGTCGTGGAACCTGTAATCATTTCGGAGTAACAGACGATGTAGACCTGATTATGGGTACATTCAGTAAGTCGCTTGCTTCCATCGGCGGTTTCATCGCTTCGGACAAAGAGACGATCAACTATCTCCGCCATAACTCCCGCTCTTATATATTCAGTGCAAGTAATACTCCAGCAGCTACAGCTGCGGCCGGCGCAGCACTCGATATTATGCTGAGCGAACCGGAACGCATCGAACACCTGTGGAAACTTACCCACTATGCCTTGGATGGATTTCGTAATATGGGGTGCGAAATCGGCCATACCTCAACACCGATCATTCCATTGTTTATCCGTAACAACGACCTGACATTCCTGATCGTAAAGGAATTGTTCGAAGCCGGTATTTTCGTAAATCCAGTCGTATCTCCGGCTGTTGCGCCTGAAGATACGCTGATCCGCTTCTCACTGATGGCGACTCACACAATTGAACAGCTCGACTACGCATTAGAAGCAATTCACAAAGTATTTAAAAGTCACGGTCTGGTCAAATAAATCAGCATGGACAAATAATACCAAAAAGGGCAAAACGGAACATTCTGTTTTGCCCTTTCTCTTTATAATTCATTCTTCATTTGCTACGAACCAAATATTTTGACTATTTTTGCGTAATTGTACGCACTATAAATACATTATATATACCAGACAAATGGATTTTAAATTAAATACAGGAAGTTGCTGCATGAGTAAAAAAGGATGCAGCAAGATACAAAATAATAAACTGAACACCTACGACTGGCTTTGCGACGTGCCCGATGCGGCAAACGCTACCGATTACGTGGAAGTGCAGTTTAAAAATACCCGCAAAGGGTATTACCTCAACAGTTCCAAGATACCTCTGGAAAAAGGAGATTTAGTCGCAGTGGAAGCCAGCCCAGGGCATGACATCGGGACTGTGACACTGACCGGCAAGCTCGTCCTTCTCCAGATGAAAAAGAACAATGTCCGCACTGGCGAAGGCAATGAACCTAAAAAGGTGTATCGTAAAGCCAAACCGACCGATATCGAGAAATACGAAGAGGCGAAGGCCAAGGAACACGCCACAATGATCCGTTCGCGCCAGATCGCTGCCGATTTGGGACTGAATATGAAGATCGGGGATGTGGAATACCAGGGTGACGGCAATAAGGCGATCTTTTATTACATTGCCGACGAGCGTGTCGACTTCCGCCAGTTGATCAAAGTACTCGCCGAAGCATTTCGTGTCCGCATCGAAATGAAACAGATTGGTGCCCGCCAGGAAGCCGGACGCATCGGAGGTATCGGCCCCTGTGGGCGCGAGTTGTGCTGTTCAAGCTGGATGACGAGTTTCGTATCTGTAGCCACCGGAGCCGCCCGCTATCAGGATATATCCATGAATCCCCAGAAATTGGCCGGCCAATGCGCCAAGCTGAAATGCTGCATCAACTATGAAGTGGACGCCTATGTGGAAGCGCAAAAACGCTTACCGTCCCGTGAAGTGGTGCTGGAAACAAAGGACAATACCTATTATCACTTTAAAACGGATATCTTCAAACGGGAAATCACCTACTCTACCGATAAATCGTTCGCGGCCAACCTGATTACAATCTCAGCCAACCGCGCCTTCGATGTGATCAACATGAACAAGAAAGGCATGAAGCCTGTCACGCTCGAAGCCGATACCAAGCCGCAACCGCCCAAACGCGATGCGCAGGATATCCTGGGGCAAGACAGTGTTACCCGTTTCGATGCTTCCCTGAAAAAGAAGAAAAAGAAACGCAACGGAAACGGCAACAAGGAAAACCTGCCGAAAGAAGCCGCTGCCAACACCGGCAACGAAGGGAACAGCAAACCTTTCAACGGAGAAAAAGCGAACGGCAACACCGGCAACGAAAATAAAAACGGCAAAGGAAACGGGAACAGAAACGGAAACCGCAACCGTAACAGCGGAAACCGGGAGAACAACCGCGAACGGGAGAACCGCGAAAACAACCGTAACAGACCGCGTCCGAACCGAGTAAATAACGATAAGCAACCGAATAATGACAAACCTCAGCAACAAGCTAAGCCTGCTGCCAAACCGGAAAGCAAGCCGGACACAAAGCCGGAAGCTTAAAGGAGTCATTGCCGCACTGACTTGTTCTCTGTTCTTTTCCTGCGAAAACCCAGCCTTGTACGACCAATACCAGGCGATCAACAATATCACGTGGGAAAAGGACAAGGAATACTATTTCACCTTCGAGGTGAAAGATATATCTGTTCCTTACGACCTGACACTGGAAGTAAGGAACAATAACTTGTACCCCTATCAGAACTTATGGCTTTTCTGCAGTGAAGAGCAGCCGATCGGCCCGCTCCGCCGGGACACCATCGAATGCATGCTTGCCGACGAATTCGGCAAATGGCACGGACATGGCATTTCCTTATACCAAAGCAGTTTTCCCATTCATTCGCAATATAAGTTTCCGCATGCCGGACAATATACGTTCAGTTTCCGTCAAGGGATGCGCGACGATGCTTTGAAAGGAATACAAGAAATCGGTTTCTCGGTTCGCCCGGCCAAGTGAGCAGCCCTTAACCCTACCGTTCCCTCCTGGATGCATCCAAGCGAAGGAAGATAAAAAGCAGGATCGTGAATCCCCAAAGGGAAGAACCGCCGTAGCTAAAGAAAGGCAACGGAATGCCGATCACAGGTGTAAGCCCCGTCACCATCCCTATATTAATGGCCAAATGGAAGAAAAAGATAGAAGCGACACTATAGCCGTACACCCGGTTGAAAGTGGAACTTTGCCGCTCCGCCAACACAATCAGGCGCAGGATCAGAAATCCGAACAACAATAAGACCGCAGAAGCCCCGATGAACCCTTGTTCTTCACCTACCGTACAAAAGATAAAGTCGGTATCCTGCTCTGGAACATACTTCAGTTTGGTCTGCGTACCGTTCAGAAAGCCTTTTCCGGTAAGTCCACCAGAACCGATCGCGATCTTCGACTGATTCACATTATAGCCGGCACCGCTCGGATCATCTTCCAATCCCAATGAAACCTTGATACGTATCTGTTGATGCGGTTCCAGGATATCGGTAAACACATAATCCACCGAATACATAAAAGCCAATGATCCCAATGCAAAGACTGCGATCAACACATAATGCCACGCCCAGTTGCGGATAGAAAGAAAAACCAGATAACAGGCAACCAGCAAGATCACCCCGATCGATATCAGGGAATAATCGACCGGCATAAAGAAAGAAGCGGCATACCCTCCTAAACAAGCAACACCCGCAGTCCCCAATATCACCTGTATTGCACGGGTATCTTTCCTTTCTATCTGTATCAGGATAACCGTGATCAACAGGATCAGAGAAGAGACAAGCCGCCGTATCTCCCACCGTCACATCCGAAAACTTCATGCTGGTGACAAAAAAGACAACCACGCAGACTCCCGACAAAAGAATATATCCCGACATCCCCTCCCGATATAACATCAAGAAGAAAGCCAAGTAGACCAGTGCCGAACCTGTCTCTTGCTGCAGCAGGATGCAAATCATCGGCAGAAATATTAGCGACAAGACGGCTATAAAGTTTTTAGGAACAGTCAGCTTGAAACCATAGGTATTCATCAGCTTCGCGACAGCAAGTGCCGTCGCAAACTTGGCAAACTCAGCCGGCTGCAACCTGACAGGTCCCAAAACAAGCCACGAATGGGAACCTTTTATGTTCGGAGCCAGAAAAATCGTAGCAATCAGCAACACGATGAAACCGGCATATATCAGATAGGCAAAAACATCAAAAAACTCACTCTCAAGCATCAAGAGCACAAAGATCAACCCTACCGACAATCCCATCCACATCAACTGCGAACCGGGACGGCCCGACGGGTCAAATAACCCCACGTTATCGAATTCATAACTAGCACCACAGATGCTGAACCAGCCGGCAACGACCAACACCACATAAAGGATAATCGTCAACCAGTCAACCGTCTTCCATATTTCCGTCTTCCTATAACTCACGATTCGGTAAAGATAAAACGTTTGGCGATACAACCGCATTCGACATCGTCTCTTCCAGCAACTTGTTCTCCTCCGAGATTTCGCCTTTCAGATACTTCTCCATCATCAATTTGCCGATCGGCACTCCGTAGGTCGCACCGAAACCACCATTCTCCACATACACGCAGATGGCCACCTTCGGATTCCGATAAGGAGCAAAACCGATAAAAGCTGAGTGATCTTTCCCATGCGGATTTTCGGCCGTACCAGTCTTGCCACAGACTTCGATATCCGTTATAGCCGCTCCCCGACAAGTTCCGCCTATAACGGCATTCCTCATACCTTCGGCTACGATTTCATAATTTTTGCGTTCCACCATCGTGTACCGTTTATCCGTATAAAGGGAATCCAGCGGGGTGTCCTGTACCTCCTTCACGACATGCGGAGTAATAAAATATCCCCGGTTAGCGATGGTTGCCGCCAAATTACAAATCTGCAATGGCGTAGCCAACACTTCACCCTGCCCGATCGCAATAGAAATGACGGTACTGGAACTCCAACGTTTACCGTGATATTTATTATAATACTCGCTATTCGGCAAAAAGCCTCTATTTTCCCCAGGCAGGTCAATGCCCAACTTATAACCGTATCCCATAGATACCAAGTAATTCTTCCAAACTTCAAACGCCTCTCCCACACTCGAATAACGCCGACGGCTATCGATCATATCACGCAGCCCCCAACAAAAAAAGGAGTTGCAGGAAGTAGCCAGCGCATAAGTCACATTCAGAGGAGAAGCATGGCCGTGGCAGGCCGGTTTGCCGTTCCGGGCCCCTGTATATCCATGTGCACAAGTATACAAGGTTTCTGTCGTAATCACTTCCTCCTGAAGGAAAGTCAACGCCTGTGTCGGCTTGAATGTCGATCCCGGCGGATAACGCCCCATGATGGCACGATCCAGCAAAGGCTTGTCCGAATTTTTCGACAGCATGATATGGTTCTTTCCCCGCTGGCGACCGACCAACAAGTTTGGATCATAAGAAGGCGAAGAAACCAGACACAGAACCTCCCCGGTTTCCGGCTCGATCATGACAATGCTACCCCTCTTGTTCTGCATCAGCTTCTCACCCAAAGCCTGCAAATCCATATCGATCGAAAGCGTCAGGTTCTTACCAGACACGGGAGCCACATCGTGGCGGCCTTCTTCATACCGCCCTTTTATACGTCCATGCGCATCACGCAACAGAATCTCCACACCCTTAACGCCACGCAAAGCCTCTTCGTAAGACAATTCCACACCTGAACGTCCGGCATTATCTCCCTGCACATAATAAGGATCTTTCTCGATATCCCCCTGGTTCACCTCCCCAATATTACCCAACAGATGGGCTCCATAAGGATATTCATATTCCCGGATTGTACGGTTCTGAATATAAAAACCCGGAAATTTATACAGTTTTTCCTGCAAAACACCGCATTCCTGTGCGGAGAGGTGATTCATGAACACCTGCGGGACATAGGAAGAATAGCCGGGATTCAACCGCCTGTTCTTAATTTCAGCTATACGTTTTACAAACAGCTCTTTTGTAATACCGAGGATATTGCAGAAATCAAGCGTATCGAACGGTTGAATCTCACGCATAACCAACATGACTTCATAAGAAGGCTGGTTATAAACCAGCAGCTTCCCGTTGCGATCATAAATGATACCCCTGGAAGGGATCAGTGTCTTTTTCAGAAACGCATTGCTGTCTGCCCACGCTTTATAGTCGCTGTCCACTACTTGCAGAAAGAACAAACGAATGATAAAGATGAGAACCAACAGAACAACGGCGCCACCAATCACGAAACGCCTGTTCTCAAGAGTATACTTCGTATTAATCTCCACTTTTCTGGGACCCTATATTGAATGCTTCTATTGTACAAATTAACAAGGTTGTCGTCACCACACTCGCCGCGATGCGGATCGCCAGGAACAGCGGATCGAATAATGTCAACGACTCAATCAAAAACAACGCCACATGATGAATCACGACAAAAAGCAGCGTATAGCGGAAAAAACCGCCATATCCGAACGTTTTGTAAGAAGGATTAATCCCTTCCGGCAGGTCTTTTCCCATCAATAACTGAATTAACGAGTGACGGATAAAACCGGCCAGCGTACAAGCAAACGCATGCATTCCCGGCGTATTTGAAAAAACATCAATCGTCAACCCGATCAGAAAAGAGAAAAACACCACATTCGTCCGTGAGCTCCCCACTGGCATTTTCAGTATGAAATAAAGATACAAGAACGGCGTTGCCACACGCAGGAAATGGATATTGTTCAGGATCAAAACCTGAACCAACACCAGCACCACAAAATAAATGAAGCCCCGCAGTATATTGTTAATCATTCTTTTTCGCCTCCCGTTCTGTATTTTTTTGCTCTGCCTGACGATAGTTCTTTATGATACGCACATTGTTCAAGGCCTGGAAATCAGTAGCCAATTCCACTTCAAGCGAATAAAAGTTATCATCATGCTGTTTCTCGAAATTCACGACTTTACCCACAATAATCCCAGACGGGAAAATGGCGGAATAACCGCTCGTCACGATCGTATCTCCTTTCTCAAACTCCACGTGGCGCGGCAACTCGTCCAGATTGGCAAAACGCGCATTACGCCCGTTCCAGCTCAACGTTCCGAAATAACTACTCCCCAACACCTTGCAGCTCAGTTTGAACTTCGGATTCAACAGAGGGATTACAACGGAAAAATGGTCGGAAACCGTCGACACAATTCCCACGACACCCCGTTCAGACACAACTCCCATGTCCGGCTCCACTCCATCCTTACGGCCTTTGTTCACCGTAATATAATTGGATAAATACGTAACACTGTTGTTCACGACATCCGCCATCACAAAACTATACGGAAACTGTCCGGTCGAGTCAGGTGCAAAACCGACAAACAGAGCAGTGTCGGCCCGCATCATCTCCAACTGGTCCTGCAACTCTAGCAACTCCATTTCAAGTTGTCCGTTACGCTCCAGAAGCTCCCGATTTATATCACGCAGGTTCAGGTAGGAAGTAACAAAGCCGGAAACAGAAGTAATATGTCCGGTTATCACATTTGCCGAACTGAACATAATGTTCCGTTGATATGCATTATTGCGATAAACCAACGTCAACGATATGATCTCTAGCAAAATGAATAGGAACCAATGCCTCTTTCTGACTAAAAAATCCAGGAGTTTACGCATAATCAGTTGAAAATTGAAAGTTGAAAATTGAAAGTTGAATATTCAGCAAGTACACCACTTGTTTACTTTCAACTTTCAACTCTCAACTTTCAACTTATATTTACCGGATAAGGAAATTAAACTTGTCGATATTCTTCAACGCAATCCCCGTACCTCTTGCTACTGCATGCAAAGGATCGTCTGCCACGTGAAATTCGATCCCCATCTTGTCGCGCAAACGTTTGTCGATACCACGCAGCAAAGCGCCGCCACCGGCCAGATAGATGCCGTTTTTTACGATATCGGCATACAATTCAGGAGGCGTCTGTTCCAACGCGCTCAGAACGGCGGCTTCAATCTTTGAAATCGACTTGTCCAAACAATGTGCGATTTCCTGGTAGGAAACAGGCACTTTCATCGGCAGAGCCGTCATCTGGTTCGGACCGCAGACTTCAAAATCTTCAGGAGCGTCCTCGAGGATACTTAAAGCGGAGCCGACATTGATCTTGATACGCTCCGCCATACGTTCGCTGACGCGTATATTATGCTGGCGGCGCATATATTCCACAATATCGTTCGTCAAGTCGTCGCCCGCCATCTTGATAGACTTGTTGGAAACGATCCCCCCCAACGAAATCACCGCGATCTCGGTCGTACCGCCACCTATGTCTACAATCATGTTTCCTTCCGGAGCAAGCACATCCATGCCGACCCCGATAGCGGCTGCCATCGGTTCGAAAACCATATATACCTCACGGCCACCGGCATGTTCGGCAGAGTCGCGGACGGCACGGATTTCCACTTCCGTACTACCCGACGGGATACCGATCACCATACGGAGCGAAGGAGCAAACCAGCGTTTGCGTCCGCTGGCCATTTTGATCAATCCACGCATCATCTGCTCGGCAGCGTAGAAGTCGGCAATGACACCTTCGCGGAGCGGACGGATCGTACGAATATTCGGATTGGTCTTTTCGTACATCTCACGTGCCTGGCGCCCTACCGCCAGCACCTTTTCCGAACGAGCATCCAGAGCGATTACGGAAGGCTCATCCACTACCATCTTATCGTTGCAGGTAATAATGGTATTGGCAGTCCCCAAGTCCATTGCCAATTCTTGTGTGAAAGAAAATAATCCCATTTTTTGATTTCTGATTTATCATTTATGATTTATAACCTATAAACTTATGACTCACAAACAGACTGAAAACCCAATCAACTATAAATCATAAATCATAAATATTCCAATTAGTGTTTAAAATGACGAATACCCGTCTTGACCATAGCCAAACCATGTTCGTTGCAATAATCAACGGACAGCTTGTCGTTAATAGAACCTCCCGGCTGGATAACGGCGGTGATACCGGCTTTGTCGGCAATTTCCACACAGTCGGCAAACGGGAAAAACGCATCCGAAGCCATAACAGCGCCATTCAGGTCGAAATTGAATGAAACGGCCTTCTCAATAGCTTGCTTCAGAGAGTCCACACGTGAAGTTTGTCCGATACCGCTTGCACAAAGCTGTTTGTTCTTCACCAGTGTGATCGCGTTAGACTTGCTGTTCTTCACGATCTTGTTGGCGAACAACAAGTCTTCCACTTCTGGAGCCGTCGGTTTCTTTTCCGTCATCGGTTCCAGATCGGCTTCTCCTTGAATGCTAAGGTCTTTTTCCTGCATCAACACGCCGTTCAACAATGAACGGAACTGCATCGGACAAGTCTTGCATTCCTTGCGGACCAATATGATACGATTTTTCTTTTGTTTCAAGACTTCAAGGGCATCGGCATCATAAGCCGGAGCGATGATCACCTCGAAGAAAATCTTATTGATTTCTTCCGCCACTTCCTTGTTTACAGTCGTGTTCGTAATCAAGATTCCGCCGAAGGCAGACACCGGGTCACCAGCCAAAGCATCTTTCCAGGCATCCACCACGTTACCGCGAGATGCGATACCACAGGCATTGTTATGTTTTAGGATGGCGAACGTCAGTTCGTCGAATTCGTCAATCAGGTTTACAGCAGAGTCAATGTCGAGCAGGTTGTTGTAAGAGATTTCCTTACCATGCAACTGGTCAAACATATTATCGAATTTGCCATAGAACTTGGCAGCCTGGTGCGGGTTTTCACCGTAGCGCAAGTGCATCGGATCATCCACGGCAGCACGGAAATGCGAGCCTTGGCGGTCGTCGAAATAATTGAAGATTGCAGAATCATAGCCTGAAGAAACGGCAAACGCTTCTTTGGCAAACCATTTGCGGTCTTCGATAGAAGTTTCAGCCCCTTTTTCGTTCAGCAATTGCATCAACGGCTGATACTGGGCTTTAGATGCTACAATCACTACATCTTTAAAGTTCTTTGCAGCGGCACGGATAAGAGAAATACCGCCTATATCTATCTTTTCGATAATTGCCTGTTCTTCCGCACCGGAAGCAACTGTTTCCTCGAACGGATACAGGTCGACAATCACCAAGTCTATTTCAGGAATTTCATATTGGGCAATCTGGGCCTGGTCACCTTCATTATCACGACGGTTCAAAATACCACCGAACACTTTCGGGTGAAGCGTCTTCACACGTCCGCCCAGGATAGAAGGATAGCCGGTCAGGTCCTCTACTGCATCACACGGGAGTCCCAGCTCTTCTATAAACTTCTGAGTACCACCCGTCGACACAAAACTCACACCTTCGCGGTGGAGCTTCTTCAAAATTTCATCTAATCCATCTTTATGGTATACCGATACCAATGCACGTTTAATACGTTTTGTTGCAGCCATCTTTGTTGGGTTTATTTTAATGTTTTAGAGCACAAAAATAGGGATTTATTTTCAATATGTATATAAGGTATGATAATAATTTCCTATCACCAACTATTAAAGAGTGCTACATAAAGCGAAAAAACCGGCTGTCCGCAAACTTACGAAACAGCCGGGAACAAATTACTTATCCTGAGACGTTTTCAACGATTCTTCAATAATCTTCTCGTTTTCTTCCGCCTTTTCAATCGTTTCGTCCAATTTTGTCATGTCATGAGCCGTGTAATCATCGGACAAGATCGGATGCGGCGTCAGCATTTCATCCTCCAGTTCGGAACTTTCGTCCCACAAAGTGTTCATTATTCCAGCCATAATCATCTGTGTTTTATTTGTTAATAACGGAGATAGAACAAGCTGGAAGGCCAAATTGTTGAATCCCGAACGCCCAAGTCTTTCTTTTCATACTATATATCAGAAACGCGGTTCTATAATCCACATTCAATATTGGCAATACTATGAGCCGTAAATGAATTTTATATGGAAAAATGCAAAAGATACCGACACCTTACCGACACTATCTGAAACCGAACCTCTGACAACTGGTAAATTAAGCCGTTTCATGCCATCAACTAAGTCAAAACACCCCAAGAACTAACTAATTACATATAGCAA
>OHIN01001613.1_pt1 | contig 11237 bp, 9 predicted proteins | sample 1568261 | NCBI WGS metagenome assembly OHIN01 (sample SAMEA3879578, study PRJEB24766) | human gut metagenome | biome: human-associated habitat; feature: feces | place: USA | collected 1985/1987
TGCTGTGGGATATTAAGGATCACGGCGTAATGGGCTTTGTGGAGGTTATCCGCAAACTGCCTGATTTATTCCGTCTGCGCAGTGATTTTGCGCGCATTATGGACGAACGCAAGCCGGACTGTCTGGTAGTTGTCGATTACCCCGGTTTTAATATGAAGCTGGCAAAGCTGGCTCACGATAAAGGAATTCCCGTTGTATCATATATTGCTCCGTCGGCATGGGCCTGGAACAAGGGCCGTGCCAAAAAGGTTGCGAAAATAGTGGATAAGGTTGCCTGCATCTTTCCTTTTGAATACGATGTGTACAAGGAAGCAGGTGCTCCCGTAGAGTTTGTAGGTCATCCGCTGCTGGATATTGTACATCCTACAATGACAAAGGCCGAGGCTGAAGCCTGGGCCGGCAAGCAGCTCGGCAAAAAGCTGATATTGCTGATGCCCGGCAGCCGTCTGATGGAAATTGAAAAAATGCTGCCGACGCTGCTGGCAGGTGCAAAGCTTTTAAAGCAGCAGTTGCCGGATGTGCAGTTTGTTATGCCGCGCGCTAACACAATTCCGCTTGCTATGCTACAGGAAAAAATTGCGGCGTATGGCATTGAGGTAAAAATTACCGAAGGCCATAACTATGATTTGTTCAGTGTAGCGGACCTGGCGCTGGCTACCAGCGGTACGGTAACGCTGGAGGCTGCTTTGTGCGGACTGCCGAGTGTTATTGTTTACCGTACTTCCGCACTGAATGCTTTTATCGCGCGTTTGGTAATCAACATCCCCAATATCGGTCTGCCGAATATTGTTGCGGGCAAAACGATTATGCCGGAGCTGCTGCAGGAGGACTTCACCCCGGAAAAATTAGCGAAAACTGCAGTAGAGCTTTTGCAGCCTGAGCGTCAGGCACAGCTGCAAAGCGATTTGGCATATATGAAGCACAGACTGGGTGAACCCGGTGCGGTAAACCGTGTTGCTCAATTAATCTTAAAAATAACTGAGGAGAGAAAATGAATTTATACCTTCGAGCATTGAAATATGTAAAAGCCTATTGGATGCGTGCGCTGGCAGCGCTTATCTGCACCGGCATTGCCTCCGGCTGTACTGCTTATCTGCCCTGGGTTATCAAGGACATGGTAGACCAGGTTCTGCGTGATAAGGATACATCTATGCTGAACTATATTGTAATCAGCATTGTGGTTGTTTTTATTATCCGCGGTGTTTCCTATTACGGACAAAGCTACCTGATGAACTATGTCGGTCAGCGTGTGATTATTGATATCCGCAGGGATGTTTTTGAAAAGCTGCAGCGTTTAAGTATGAGCTTTTATGACAAACATAAAACCGGTACCATTATGAGTTATGTTACTAACGACGTTAATGCGTTGCAGTCTGCTATGGTAGAAAACGTTGTGGAAATGTTTACCGAAAGCGTTATACTTATCGTGTCTATCGCTATGATGCTGTATCTGGACTGGAAGCTGTTCCTCGTAACCTTTGCAACCTTCCCAGTTGTACTGTTCTTCATTGACAGCTTCGGTAAGCGCATCCGTAAATCCGGCAGCCGTATTCAGGAGGCTGCTGCTGACATTACCTCTGTACTGCAGGAGGTTGCTTCCTCTCCGCGTGTTATCAAATCCTTTGTGCGCGAAGGCTATGAGGTAGAGCGCTTCGACAAGGAAAACATGAACAACTTCCGCGCCAACATGAAGTATGCGCAGCTTTCTTCAACGCTCACTCCGACGATTGAATTTGTTGCGGCTGTCGGCGTTTCCATTATTCTCTGGTACGGCGGCAACAGCGTTATCAATGGCAGTATTACCGCAGGCTCTCTGGTAGCCTTCCTGACCTATGCTGTTAATATTTCTAACCCGATTAAACGTTTAAGCCGTGTTATCGGCAATATTCAGAAGGCATTGGCTGCAGTGCAACGTGTTTTCGACGTATTGGATTTGCCTGAGGTTATTAAAAATGCACCTGATGCCAAGGCTCTGCCAAAGGTAAAAGGTGATGTACGCTTCAATGATGTAAGCTTTGCTTATAACGAAAACGAAGAAGTGCTCAGCCATGTTTCCTTCGAGGTTAAGCCCGGCGAAATGATTGCCTTTGTCGGTCCTTCCGGTGCTGGCAAGTCTACCGTAGCCAGCCTGTTGCCACGTTTCTACGATGCGACTAACGGCAGTATTACGATTGATGGCCAGGATATCCGCAAGGTTACGCTGGACTCTCTGCGTGAGCAGGTTGGTATTGTACCGCAGGAAACAGTGCTGTTCAACGGTTCTGTTTATGATAACATTCTTTACGGACGTCTTGATGCGACACGTGAAGAGGTAGAGGCTGCAGCGAAGGCTGCGAATGCCCATGACTTTATTATGCAATTGCCTAACGGCTATGAAACAATGCTGGGTGACCGCGGTATGAATATTTCCGGTGGTCAGCGTCAGCGTATTTCCATTGCCCGGGCAATATTGAAGAACCCGCAGATTCTGATCCTCGACGAGGCAACCTCTGCACTAGATACGGAAAGCGAGCGCGTGGTACAGGAGGCTCTGGACCGCCTGATGGTAGGCAGAACATCCTTTGTTATTGCGCATCGTCTTTCAACGATTAAAAATGCCGATAAGATTATGGTTCTGGAAAATGGCCAGCTTATCGAGCAAGGTAACCATGATGAGCTGATGGCTATGGATGGGCTGTACGCGCATCTGTATAAGATTCAGTATCGCAGCAAGGAAGCCAAGTAAGGCGAAAAGAGGTTAGTAAATGTATATACTCTACAATATTCTTATTTTAATAGTGCTGGTAATTTTTATTGTCCCCTATTACACTTACCGCCTGTTTACAGAAAAAGGCTTCGCCTTGCGCTTTAAGCAGAGCCTCGGTTGTGTAGATGAAGAGGATATCGCCAAGGTTGCCGGCAAGGACTGCGTATGGATTCATGGTGCATCCGTAGGCGAAATTGTTGCTACCAGTCCGCTTGTTAAACAAATCCGCAAGGAAATGCCCGAGCGCCCGGTATTGGTATCTGCCTTTACCGTAGGCGGTTATAACATGGCCAAGCAGATTATTCCCGAAGCAGATGCTATTATCTACTTCCCGCTGGATTTGCCGTTTGTCGCAGAATCTCTGGTCAAGCGTATTCATCCCGGTGTCTTTATGCCGGTAGAAACAGAGCTGTGGCCTAATTTCCTGCGCGCTATCCGTGAACGCCATATACCTGTAATGATGGTAAATGGCCGTATCTCCGAAAAATCCGTAAAAAATTACAAATATCTTTATGGTATCTGGGATGATATGCTCAATACCGTAACCCGCTTTTGTATGCAGTCCAGCATTGATGCCGATTATATTGCGCATCTCGGTGCTGACCGAAGCAAAATCTTTGTTACCGGCAATACCAAATTTGACCAGACCTATGCGGAGGTTACGCCGGAGGATTTGGCGAAATACCGTTTTGAGCTGGGCTTGAAAGAGGATTATCCTATTATCGTTGCCGGCTCTACGCATCCCGGCGAAGAAAAGGTGCTCTTTGAATCCTTTAAGTGCATCCGTGAAAAATATCCGCATGCGCGTCTGATTATCGCACCGCGTAAAACTGCCAGAGCGGAGGAAATTGCCAAGCTGGCAAGCCATTACGGCTATGAAACAGGCTTCCGTTCCAAGATGCTGGAGGAAAGCGGTGAACGCAAGGAATATCCTTTGCTGATTATACCGGCGGTCACAACGTACTGGAGCCTGCTGCCCATGCCAAACCGATTCTCGTCGGCCCGAGCATGCAGAACTTTAAGGATTCCTATGCACTGTTGAGCAAGGTTAAGGCCTGCAAGATGGTTAACAATAATGATGAGCTGACGAAGGAAATGCTGGATATTCTGGGCAATGACGAGCGTCGTGCGCAGATGGGTGCAGCTTCTTTGCAGGTTATTAAAGAGAACCGCGGCGCGGATGTGCGCAGCATCCATTATCTCAAGGAGCTGCTTGATTTAACTGCTGTGCCTGCCCGTGAATACAAAAGCTATCCGATTAATACGCGTAACCTGACGGATGAAGGCGGCGGACGCCTGCGTCACGGTGATGCGATTATCCAATATGTTATGCAGGTTGCCTATGGTCCGGAAACTCCGTTCTTCGGCTGGCTGTTGCTGGCAGTTCTGCGTGGCATGTCTTATTTATACGAATTCGGCGTTTGCTGCAAGCTGTCTATGTATAATTGCGGCCTGCTGCACAGAAAAAAGCTGAACTGCTGCGTTATCTCTATCGGTAATATTACCGTCGGTGGCACCGGTAAAACTCCTACCGCCCAGAAGATGGCGGCAATTATCAAGTCTATGGGCTATCGCGTTGTTATCCTGAACCGCGGCTACCGTTCGCATTGGGGCAAGGAGCTGGGCGTAGTTTCCGACGGCAATAAGATTTTCATGACTGCCTATGAAGCAGGTGACGAAGCTTACCTGATGGCCAAGACTTTGCCGGGTATTCCGGTAATCATCGGCAAAAACCGTGCCGTTACCGGCCGTTATGCCGTTGAAAAGCTGAATGCCGAGGTTATCATTATGGACGATGGCTATCAGCACTGGCAGCTGGAGCGCGACCTGGATGTCGTCTTGGTAGATACGCTGAATATGTTCGGCAACGGTTGTGTGCTGCCGCGCGGTACTCTGCGTGAGCCGCTCGAAAACCTGAGCCGCGGCGATTTGTTTCTGCTGACTAAAACTGACCAGAGCAGCAAGCTGAGCCGTATTCAGCTGCGTCATACTATTGCCAAATATAATGACAAGGCACCGGTGGTAGAAAGTATTCACCATCCGAAAAACTTTGTGGAAATTGCCGACTGGTACAAGGGTATTTCCGAAAATATCAAGGATCTGGAAGAGCTGCGCGGCAAGGATGTTATGGTTTTTTCCGCAATCGGCAACCCGTCATCCTTCGAACAGACTCTCTCCAGTATCGGTTTAAATATCATGGAGGCTGTACGCTATCCCGACCATCACGATTACGGTATGCTGGAAATGCAGTACATCAACGAGCGTGCCAGCAGCCTAAAGGCTGTAGCAATGGTTACTACAGCGAAGGATGCTGTTAAGATACCGACTGAATTTATTTATTCTGCCCGCGAAATTCCTCTGTATATCCTGAACATGGATATCTGTATTACCGAGGGTATGGATAAGTTCAAAGAATATATTGATCATGCCATTAAAAAGGAGCTTGATAAAAAATGAAAGTTTTATGCGTAATTCCCGCACGTTATGCTTCTACCCGTCTTCCGGGCAAACCGCTTTCCCTGATTGCCGGCAAGCCGATGATTCAGCACGTTTATGAGCGTGCCTGCCAGGCTAAGCTGCCGGACGAGGTAGTTGTAGCTACCGATAATGAGCTTGTCAAAAAGGCTGTAGACGGCTTTGGCGGCAAAGCAATGATGACTTCTCCCGACCATCCGAGCGGCACCGACCGTCTGGCTGAGGTAGCGCTGAACTATCCTGATGTTGACGTTATCGTTAACGTACAGGGTGATGAGCCGATGATTCCGCCTGAGGTTATTGACCGTCTGGCTGAATGCTTCACCGGTGACAGCGAGCTGCAGATGGCAACATTGAAGGTTGCTATGAACGAGGAAGATTACAACAATCCTGCTGCCGTAAAGGTTGTAACCGATCTTAACGGTTATGCGCTGTACTTCTCCCGCAGCCTGATGCCGTATCCGCGCAATAAGCCGGAGGGTTACAAGGTTTACAAGCATGTAGGCATTTATGCTTACCGTCGCAGCTTCCTGCTGAAATATGCAGCACTGCAGCCGACACCGCTGGAAAGAGCGGAAAGCCTGGAGCAGTTGCGTGCACTGGAAAATGGTTATAAGATTAAAGTTCTGGAAAGCGATTTCCAGGGCATCGGTGTTGATACCCCCGAGGATTTGGCAGCAGTCAATGAGCTGTTTGCTAAAATGAATAAATAAGCTGGAGGATACTTATGCAAATCGTTAAAGTTGGTAATTATGAAGTAGGTCAGGGCCATCCCCTGATGCTGATGGCTGGTCCCTGCGTGCTCGAAGGCTATGAGCGCAGCCTGATGATTGGTCAGCGTACAAAAGCAATCTGCGACAAGCTTGGCATTCCCTATGTATTTAAGGCTTCCTTTGATAAGGCTAACCGTTCCTCTTATGCTTCCTTCCGCGGACCCGGTATTGAAGAGGGCTTAAAGCTTTTGGCTCAGATTAAAAAGGATCTGGGCGTTCCTGTAGTAACCGATATCCACGAGCCCTGGCAGGCTGAAAAGGCTGCCGAGGTTGTAGATATTCTGCAAATCCCGGCTTTCCTGTGCCGTCAGACTGATTTGGTTTATGCAGCTGCCAAAACCGGCAAGACTGTTAATGTAAAAAAAGGCCAGTTCCTCGCACCTTGGGACATGAAAAATGTTATCAAAAAGGTTGAGGAAGCAGGCAATCATAACATTATGCTGACCGAGCGTGGTGCAAGCTTCGGTTACAACACATTGGTAACAGATATGCGCGGTCTGGCTATTATGCGTGAGCTTGGTTATCCCGTAGTTATGGATGCTACTCACAGCGTACAGATTCCTGGCGGTCAGGGTACCTCCAGCGGTGGTCAGAGCCAATATGTTCCGCATATGGCACGTGCTGCTGCTGCTGTTGGCATCGATGCTCTTTTCTTAGAGGTGCATGATAATCCGGCAGAAGCATTGAGCGATGGTCCGAACATGGTTAAGCTGGATAATCTGGAAAAATTATTGACCGACGTACTTGCTATTGACAAGATTGTACGTGGCTAAAGGTAGGGTGAGAACATGGAAGCAATGCTAAAGCATGCACAGGATGTTCTGCGCATGGAGGCAGAAGCAGTTTTAGAGCTGGTGCCGCGTGTAGATGAAAATTTCGCTGCGGCAGTAAAACTGATTTTAGATTGCCAGGGACGTACTGTTATTACCGGTATGGGCAAATCCGGTCTGATTGGCCGCAAAATGGCAGCAACCTTAGCCAGCACAGGTACACCGTCCTTTTATCTGCATCCTGCAGAGGGCATTCACGGTGACCTGGGCATGGTTACAGAAAGTGATGTTGTTATTGCGCTTTCCAACAGCGGTGAAACCGGTGAGGTTTTGAATATCCTGCCGTCTTTGCGCCGCATTGGTGCCAAGATTATCGCTATGGTTGGCAAGCCTGATTCTACCCTAGGCAAAAATGCTGACGTGGTACTTGATGTTGGTGTCAGCAAGGAGGCTTGTCCGCTTGGTCTTGCACCGACGAGCAGCACGACTGCAGCGCTGGCCTACGGCGATGCGCTGGCCTTGGCGCTGCTTAAAAAGCATAACTTTACCGCAAGCCAGTTTGCTATCTTCCATCCGGGCGGCAGCCTGGGACGCAAGCTGCTTCTGACCGTAGGCAGCATTATGCATAAGGGCGAGGATAATCCGACTGTACTGGCAGATACCAAGGTACAGGATGCCTTGTTCGTTATTACCGATAAAGGCCTCGGTGCCGTATCCGTTGTTGATACAGACGGCGTTATGCAGGGCGTGCTTACCGACGGTGATATCCGCCGCGGTCTGAGCAAGGGTGTTGATTTCCTGCAGCGTCCTGTTTGCGAGCTGATGACGAAATCTCCGAAAACAATTACCGAAGACAAGCTGGCAGCACAGGCTCTGCATCTTATGGAAAGCAACAAACCGAAACCGATTACCGTATTGCCTGTTATTGACAAAGATAATAAGGTTATCGGCCTGCTGCATATGACCGACCTGGTAAGACAGGGAGTGGTGTAATGAAAAAAATCTTAGAATTTCCCTTTGGCAATAAGCAAAATAGACATGAAGAAATGTTGTCTTTTGATGATGATATAGAATCTATATTTGATGAAGATGACGAGGATGATAATTTCTGTGAATTCGATGAGTTCATGGAAGAGTTTGCTGATGCAGCACAAGGGATTCGTATGCTGGCTCTTGATGTAGATGGCGTGCTGACTGATGGCACAATTTACATGGGCAATGACGGTGAGCTGTTCAAGGGCTTTAATGCTAAGGATGGCATGGGCATAAGCTATGCTATGCGCAACGGCATTGATGTTTGCATCATCACCGGGCGTAAAAGCGAGATTGTACGCAGAAGGGCTGCGGAATTAGGCATTACCTGCGTACTGGAGGGTGTGCGTGATAAGGCAGCGGCGTTAGAAAAAATAGCTGATTCCTACAGACTTGATTTAGAGGAAATTGCTTATGTAGGCGATGACCTCAATGACCTTGCACCTATGAATATTTGCGGACTGTCCTTTGCTCCGGCCGATGCTACTGATGCAGTAATTGATATGTGTGACTTTGTATTGATTAATGATGGCGGTAAAGGTGCTGTAAGAGAGGCTGTTGATCTGCTGTTAGATGCACAGGGAAAGTTGGATTCTGTTATTGATTCCTACATTAATTCCGGACAAGGAGATAGACAATAATGTGGCTTTATTATTTATTAAAAACTATGAGTACCGTAATTTCCTGGCTGCCCTATAAGGCAGTTGTGGTTATTGGTAAGGGTATGGGCCACCTCTATCATAAAATTGCCAAGAAGCAGCGTGTGCGTGCTGAGGAAACTATCCGCGAGCGTTTAGGCTATAGTCAGGAGCAGGCAGAGGCAACCATAAAATCGCTGTTTGTAAAGCTTGGCATAACCTTTATGGAAATCATGTACATGCCGGCGCTGAACAAGGATAATATCCGCGGTCTGGTAACCTTTGACCGTCCGGAGGTTCTGTGGGATGCGCTCAAGGAGAAGCATGGCGTTGTTATGCTGGCCTGCCATATGGACAACTGGGAATGGCTGGGCGCTGCACTGGCGCTGAACGGCTTTCCGCTGAGTGCAGTAGAAAAACCGCAGCCCAATCGTGTGTATAGTGATTTTATGAATGAGCTGCGCAAGGGCGTTGGCCAGGAAATCTTTTCACGCGGTACAAGTGAAATCCTGGGCTGTGCGCGAGCTATGAAGAAAGGACGCATGCTGGGCCTGATAGCTGACCAGGACGGCGGCTATGACGGCATCTTCGTTCCTTTTTTGGGCAAGATGGCATCAACGCCTAACGGACCGGCATATTTTTCCCGTAAATTCAAAGCACCTATTGTGCCGATTTTTATAGTACGTAAGCCTGACGGCTATGGCCATAAAGCGATTGTACGCGACCCTATCCATTATGAATTCACCGGCGACCAAAAGCTGGATGATTATAATGTTACCCTGAAAATGACTCAGGAAGTTGAAAAAATAATCAAGGAATATCCTGATAACTGGTTGTGGTTCCAGCATCGCTGGAATACACCATACACCCCACCGGAGGAGGAAAAGCAGCCAGATGAAAAATAAGAAAGTAATTCTGTCAGTATTGGCAGGTATTGTAATTGCCGGTGCAATTATTGCCTGGCTGATGCTGAGCGGCGATAAACCTATAACTGTAAAACCGGGTGATGGTGTTACAGCGCAGATTAATGCTTCCTTAAAAAACAGTATGGTTAAAAGGGAAAAGGATGGCAAAAAGCTGTGGGAGTTTACAGTAGAAGAGGTTGTTAACGATAAGGCTAAAAACACAGCCTATCTGAAGGGCATCAAAGGCAAAGTTTATCGTGCGGACGGCAGCTTTATCGATATTTCTGCCGATAAAGGCAGTGCCGGCATGAAGAGCAATGACTTTTTCCTAGAGGGTAATATTAAGGCTGTACTGAATACCGGTGGCGAGCTTTATGCCGATAAAATAAGCTGGAATCAGGAAAAAGAGCTTATTATGGCAACAGGACATTTTAAAATGCATAAGGATGCCTATACCGCAACTGCGGATAGTGCTGTAACTACCAGTGCTTTTAAGCATATTAAGCTTAAGGGTAATGCTAAAGTGGAGAAAGGCGGCGAATAAGATGGCTAATAAAAATAGATTACTGCTGACAATGGCTGCAGCCGTGCTGGCAGCAGGTATGACAGCAACTGCTTTTGCTGCTCCGGGAAACTTCAGCGTTAAGGCTGATGAGCTGGAATACGATCTGGGCAGCGGTGAAGCTGTGGCAAAAGGAAATGTTGTATTGATGCAGGATGGCGGCAGAGCTACTGCCGATTACGCCAAATTCAACAGCAAAAGCAAGAGCGGTGTGCTTACCGGCAACGTTATTGCTGACCGCGATGACGCACATATTGTGTGCAATGAGTTTATCGTGCACAATGAAAATGACCTGTCTGCCGTAGGCGGCGCTATGATTACCAAAGCAGGCAAAAGCCTGAGCTCTGACAGAGTTGATTACTACAAGGCACGTGAATTTGCTGAAACAATCGGCGGCTGGGCGCGTCTTACCGACAGCGACGGCAGTGTGCTGAATGCGGCAAAGATTGATTATAATATGGCACAGGGAGTTGCCAATGCATACGGCGGTGTTGATATCCGCAGTGATGCACGCAGCCTGACAGCTTCTGCTGACAGTGCAGTCTACAAAACTGATAACAGCGGTTATGTAGAGCTTATCGGCAATGCCAAAGCAACTCAGAACGGCAACAGCGTTGCCGGCGATAAACTGCGTCTTACCAATACCAACGTGGCTATTGCCGACGGTAATGTAGATATTATCTATATTCCGGAAAAGCAGCCTGCGCTGCCCGGTAAAGAAAAACAGGGCGCAGATGATAAAGCTTTAGCCTAAGAAGCGGAGGGCAAAGTTTTGGTTATAACAACAGATAATCTGGTAAAAATTTATAATACCCGTCACGTTGTTGACGGAGTAAGCATCAGCGTAGAGCAGGGCAGCGTAGTAGGCCTGCTCGGTCCTAACGGCGCCGGCAAGACGACAACCTTCTATATGATTGTCGGTATTGAAAAGCCTGATGCAGGTACCGTGATGCTCGACGGCAAGGATATTTCCGCAATGCCCATGTATCAAAGAGCGCGTGCAGGTATCGGCTATCTGCCGCAGGAGGCTTCTATTTTCAGCAAAATGACGGTAGAAGACAATATCATGGCGATTCTGGAAACAACTGATCTGAATGCATCCGAGCGAGAAGCGAAGATGAACGCTCTGCTGGATGAGTTCCGTCTGAATCATGTGCGCAAGAGTGAGGGCAAGGCGCTTTCCGGCGGTGAACGCCGCCGCGTAGAGATTGCCCGTGCGCTGGCTACCCAGCCCAAGGTGCTGCTGTGCGACGAGGCCACCAGTGCTCTGGATCCCAACACCACCCACCAGATCCTGGAGCTGATCCGGGATATCAATCAGAAGTTGGGCATCACC
>OHIN01001614.1_pt1 | contig 11235 bp, 9 predicted proteins | sample 1568261 | NCBI WGS metagenome assembly OHIN01 (sample SAMEA3879578, study PRJEB24766) | human gut metagenome | biome: human-associated habitat; feature: feces | place: USA | collected 1985/1987
ATAATTCTGCCAGATGATTTTGTGAAACTTGTTGAAGAGGAATAATTTTTACCACCAAATCGTCAAATACCGATTTTGTGAAACTCTTTCTATGCTCCATCCTCTGCCTTATTGCAGTCGATTCGTAAAAGCATATTATCATTAGAACGTGAAACACATTACAGCCTCCTGCCGCATTTGGGACAGAATTCAAAGTCCTCTGTAGTTGTATATCCACAATTGCTGCATCTTTTTGTTGTGTTTCCACTTCCATTTTCAAAGCCATAACCATACTGCGGGTTTACACGCTGCAAATGCTGTGGCAATATCTCCACGTCCTCGCCTCTTGCTATCCTGCGTCCTATTTCCGGATCAAGCTCGTAAAGTGCATTACAGCATGTGGTCTGCACATAGTAGTGCCTGTTCCATTTAAAACACGGAATGAAGAACAGTGACAGCACCATGTATGTCATATACACTTGATACCTGCCATACCTGCCACATTCATCACAGGTAATGACCTGATTGAAGTCAAAGTCCTTCCTGCCGTCCGTTATTCCCATCATAAAAAACATATATGATGCCTCCGTTTATCTGTGCCACAATCCCCAGAAGTCTCCAAGCGACTCTCTCGTATGAAATCCCCGCTCATCCCCAACTACCGGTATTGATTTGGCATCCATTTTCTCTATATTTACATAAGTACCCTGACTCACCATTGCAAATACCCTGTCTATCTGCTCCTCTGTGCCCTGTATTTCCATAAATACCGAGCCGTCAGGGTCATTTCTCACCCAGCCTGTTGCGCCAACGCTTTCAGCCGCGTGCTCTGTTCTGTAGCGGAAACCTACTCCCTGCACAGAGCCGTACACTCTTATCTGCTTTCTGATGATTTTGCTGTCGTAATCACTCATATGCTCTCACTTCCCTGATACACATTATTTTCAGTCTACAATAGCCCTGCAAACAGCCGCATAATTGACTGCCCCAGCCTTCGTCTTGCACTTCTTCCGGTCCTGTACTTCTCCGTCACCTCCGCAGACTCAGTGAAAAGCCTGATAAAATCATCCCTGATTTCATGCACCACTTCACAATCCGCCATAAAACAGCCATTTTCAAAGTGATGATAAAGGCTTCTGTAGTCGAGATTTATGGTACCGCAGGTTGCCATTATATCGTCTGCCACACTCATCTTTGCATGGCAAAAGCCCGGTGTCCACTCAAAAATCCTCACACCATGCTTCACAAGCTGGTTGTAGAAGGAGCGTGTAACGCTGTATATTGGTTTCTTATCAGGTATGCCCGGCGTGATGATGCGCACGTCAACTCCACGCTTGGCGGCAAGTGTCAGCGCATGGCTCATCTCATCGGTAATGATAAGGTAAGGAGTGATAAACCAGCAATAACGCTGTGCCTTGTTTGCCATACTGATATAGACATCCTCCCCCACCTGCTCATTATCGAGAGGGCTGTCTGCATATGGCTGGATAAATCCACTCTGTTTTGCCTCATAATCATAGTGTAGCAGATATTGCGATACATCCACCTCGCGCGGCACCTTGCGCTCTGATGCATTCCACATCTCGAGAAATGCGATGGTAAACGACTTGACAGCATCTCCCTCGAGCCTGATTCCCGTATCCTTCCAGATTCCGTATGGGTGTGTCACGTTGAAGTACTCATTTGCCAGATTATAGCCGCCGGTATATGCGATTTTTCCATCAATTACCGTGATTTTTCTATGGTCACGATTGTTTAAAAACATGTTAAAGGCAGGTGCAACCGGGTTGAACACCCTGCATTTGATGCCAAGCTTCTCCATCTTTTCCGAGAAATCCCTGTCTATGAAAAAGATTGAGCCCATATCATCATAAAACACTCTGACCTCGACTCCTGCCTGCACGCGCTCCGTAAGCACCTTCTGGATACGGTGCCACGATTCCTTGTCCTCTATGGCGTGATACTCCATGAAAATAAATTTCCTGGCCTTTGATAAATCGCTAAGCTGCGCTTCGAGTCCCTTTGACGCCTGATCATAATATGTCACATCCGTGTTCTGATATACCGGATATAGCGCATTTTTTGCCATATATGTTGAAATTCCGGCTGCCTGTGGCACCTTTTCATACATATCGGATAGTATGTCTGCGTTTTCAGGCAGACATGGAAGAAGCATGGAATCCACCTCTTCAAACCGTGCACGCATCTTACGCGGTGCGCCGTTTAGTCCGACTAACAGGTAAAGCGACACTCCCATTATCGGAAATGCCAGTATCAGTATAATCCATGGTGTAGTCATGGATGCGGTCTGCTCACGATTGTACAGTCCGAGCACAAGTATGATTGCCAGGACGCTTGTGGTCGTGTTTATTGCTGCCGCATATTCATTTAGCCTTGTAAACATATAGACCATGAAAACTGCCTGCAATAATATCGCAAGCGCTGAAAAAAACATTCTCTTTAAACCATTCTGTGTTTTTTTAGTTCCCTCGTAGGTTTTTTCCTTCATCTATTATGCCTCCATTATCTTACTGTCTGTAACACCAAACCTCTCCATACATTTTTAGCCACCTTCTTATTTAAGAAGCCACTCAATTTCTTCTTTATAAGGAGGAATAGTCTTCTTCGCAGAGCCCTCCTCACAAAGCCATGGTGTTTCCAGAATCTTTGGTACATTTGCAAAGGTCTCATCATGCACCAGGCGGTGCAGTGTATCATAGCCGATGGTTCCCTTGCCTATATTTGCATGCCTGTCCTTGTGTACTCCGAGAGGATTTAAGCTGTCATTCACATGAAATACCGCTATCTGCTCAAGTCCTATCACCCTGTCAAACTCCGCAAAAACATCATCATAATGGTTCACAATATCGTATCCTGCATCATTTACATGGCACGTATCAAAGCAGACACGCAGCCTTTCTTTCCTGTCCACTCCATCATAGATTGCCTTAAGCTCCTCAAAGGAACGGCCTATTTCACTGCCCTTTCCTGCCATCGTCTCAAGTGCGATAAACACATCGTCATCATTCTGATTGAGCACTGTGTTAAGTCCCTTTACAATCTGTGCGATTCCAGCCTGCTCACCGGCATTTACATGACTTCCCGGATGAAGCACCAGTATGCGGCTCCTCATTGCCGCGGTCCTTACTATCTCCTTTTCCAGAAACTCCACTGCCAGCTCGTACGTCTCAGGCTTTACGGTGTTTGCCAGATTTATGATGTATGGCGCGTGGACCACTATCTCATTTATCCCATGCTCATGTGCATATTCCCAGCCTGCGTCTATGTTGAGCTCAAAGATTTCTTTTCTTCTCGTGTTCTGTGGTGCCCCGGTGTAGAGCATAAACACATTCGCGCCATATGACGCTGCTTCCCTGGCTGATGCCAGAAACATATCTTTTCCTGCCATGCCTACATGACAGCCTAATTTTATATCACTCATATTTTCCTCTGTTTCATTGAATCTATATATCTATTATTTCTACTATAACACTACATCCCTGATAACTCTATCTAAATATTCTAAATTTTTACTAAACATAGCAAAAGTCATTGACATAGTATCAAAAACTACATATACTATTCTTTGCAACCACATATATTAATGGCATATAATTGCAATGTATGTGATGCATAACTACAGTTAACCAATTATTATGATTAAAGGGGCAAAATACCTTTTGACCATCATATCATTATTATAGAAATACGAGGGTAAATATGTTTGAAATAATTGTTGACTCTGCGGCAAACATTCCTGCAGAGCTATGTAAAAAATATAAAATCAAGGTGCTATCATTTGTAAACCTTGTCAACGGAAAGGAAATGACCTGCTTTGAGCCTGACCTCACACCGGAACAGGAGCGGGCAAAGGGTAAGGAATACTATGACGCTATAAGAGAAGGTGCCGAGGTAAAGACCGGACTTATCAGCAGCGGAATCTTTGAGGATACCTTCAGGGAAATCATTGAGGCTGACAAGGATATCCTGTATTTCTCCCTCAGTAAAAACATAAGCGGCAACTACAACTCAGCCCGTGTCGCAGCCGATGCTGTCCTTGATGATTGCAGTAACGGCAGAAAAATACGCCTGGTGGATTCATTAAATGCTTCCCTCGGACAGGGACTTCTCGCAATATACGCCAGCGAAATGCGTGAGAAGGGCATGAGCTTTGATGAGGTGGCTGACACGATAGAGACCTATCCTGCCAGATTAAACGGTGTGTTTACCGTTGGCAATTTAAAGTATATCGCAAGAACCGGCAGATTAAGCGGAACCACCGCTTTGGTTGGCAACATGCTAAGTATCAAGCCTATCCTAAGGGGCAGCAAGGACGGATATATTGTACAGTTCAGAAAATGTCGTGGCCGAAAAGCCGTACTAAATGAGCTTGTCAATCTGTTATGCGACAACATTACAGACCCTGAAAATCAGATTATCGGAGTCGCACATGCAGACGCATATGAGGATTCGCTCTATGTGATTGAACAGATTAAAAAGCGCATAAAGGTGCGCGATGTGATAAATACCACCTATGATTTCTGTACCGGAAGCCATGTTGGTCCGGAAGCTTTAGCAGTATTTTTCATGGGAAAGGACAGAGAATTGGGAGCCTGATATCAGGCTCCCATTATATTTTACTTCTTTTATTCATCATACTCACATAAACTAAAAAGTCTCAGAACCCGCTTATTATCGGATTCTGAGACTTCTGACTTCTATTAATAATTGCAACTTCTATCTCAAATATTAAGCTGCAGCTTTCTTGCTTTCTGATTTCTCACAGAGCTTCTTCACACCCTGAATTGCAACAAGCACACCAAGGATGAGCAGTAATACTGCGAATATAAGCTGTAATGAATTTCCAAGGTCAAGTCCTACAGAGAATAATGCCTTTGTAAGCTTGTAGATTGTCATGCCAAGTGCAGTAAATGTAACTGCCATCATGAATACCATTGGAATCCAAAGCATGCAGCCCTGACGCTTTGTCTTCTTTAAGAATACTGCGCAGGCAACAAGTGCAAGTACTGATAAGAGCTGGTTAGCTGAACCAAACAGTGGCCATATCTCTGCATAGCCTACCTTTGTAAGCAGGAATGCAAGTACCAGTGTGATGATTGTTGCAAAGTATTTGTTTGTCATCAGCTTGACAAATGGACTCATATTGTCATCATCTGTGTCTGAATCAAGCCAGAACTCCTGGAATGACAGACGTCCGACTCTGGCTACTGAATCAAGTGATGTCAGAGCGAAGGCTGATACAGCAAGGTTAATCAGTGTGAACACAAGTGAGTGTGGTAAACCGATTACTGACAGGAAGTTTGCGATAGCTCCTGCGAAAATCTGTGGCTGTGTTGTAAGTCCCTGAGCTGCTGCCTCTCCCTTACTGAATGATGCTACTGCGATAAGTGCAAGGATTGCAAGCATACTCTCCATAAGCATGGCACCGAATGAAACAGGAAGCATGTTCTTCTCATTCTTAATCTGCTTAGAAGCAGTACCTGATGATACAAGTGAATGGAAACCTGAAACTGCACCACAGGCGATTGTTACGAATAAGATTGGGAACAGATACTGTGGGTTTCCGTTTGCATCAGGGATTGCAAATGCTGTGAAAGCATCAAGGTTACAAGCAGGATTTGCAACAAATACACCGATTATCGCACCTACGATCATGAAGATTAACAGGTAGCTGTTAAGGTAATCACGTGGCTGAAGCAGTGCCCATACAGGTGTAACACTGGCTATAAGTATATATGCAAATATAATTATGTGCCATACGCTAAGGTTTAAATACATTGGGAAATTGAGTCCCAGTGCTATAGCTACTATAAGTAATGCGATTGCAACAAGTGTGTTAATCCATTTGTTGAACTTAGAATATTTAAGGAAGAAACCAAGTGCAACTGCTTCTATGATGAAAAGCATTGATGTAGTTGCAACTGCTCCGTTGGCTACAACCTTTGTAACCTCACCTGCTTTATCAGCAGCAAAACCATTGAAGGTTCCGGCTACGACATCTGCGAAAGCTGCAACAACAAGTATACAGAACAGCCAGCAGAATAACAGGAATAATTTCTTTCCTAATTTACCGATGTACTCCTCGATGATGTAACCGATTGTACGACCCTTGTTCTTAACTGAAGCGTACATAGATGCAAAGTCCTGAACAGCTCCAAAGAATACACCACCAATTAATATCCAAAGCAGAACCGGAAGCCATCCGAAAATAGCTGCCTGAATTGGTCCGTTGATTGGGCCTGCACCTGCTATAGATGCAAACTGATGTCCGAATACTACATTGGTATCGGCTGGTACATAGTCCACTCCGTCCTCCATCTCGTAGGCAGGAGTCTTGGCATTTGGATCAATGCCCCATTTGTTTTGCAGATAACGGCCATATAATAAGTATGCTCCACCGAGCACAACAATGGCTATTACCATCATTAAGATTCCACTCATATTATTACCTCTTTCTTTTGTTTATCTTAATTTTATTTATATATTATGTTTACTCTTTTTTTAACAAATTTCAATAAATATTTTATACATAATTTATTTTTAATTTCTATTATTTTTGTTTAATTTACCAATCGGTTATAATAGGTATTCATTCTCTTTATGCTGTCTTTGTCTCAGCTGCTTCTTCTGCCTTTTTAGCAGCCATTTTGTCCTTTAATGCAAAGGCTCCGGCAAGCAGTGTGCCTGAGATTGAATGCCATGTACATGACACTGCACAGATGATGGCTGATTCAGGTGTTGAAGCAAACTGTGCTGTAGTGGTAGCAAGGTTTGTGGCAAGACCTGCATTCTGCATACCAACCTCGATAGAGATGGTTCTCTTCTTGGCTGTGTTCATGCCTACCAGCCTTCCTGCACCGTATCCGAGCAGATATCCAAGTCCGTTATGTAACAGAACTGCCGCAAAAATTACTACTCCTGATGTAAAGAACTTTGAGCCCTGTGATGATACAACACCACCTACAACGAATGCCAGACCAAGCACCGCAATACCCGGCATGACCTTCTGAGCCTCGGCAAATGCCTTTTTCTTTCCAAGCAGGTAGTTGAGTAAAAATCCAACCGCTACAGGAAAGATTACAGTCTCAATGATTGACACAAACATCGGAAGTGCCTTGATTGAGACATGTGTTCCGCTTGCAAGCAATGATACCAGAAGCGGTGTCATAAATGGTGAGAGCAATGTGGAAACTGTTGTCATTCCAACTGAGAATGCCACATCACCACCGCAGAGGTATGACATAATGTTTGAAGAAACACCACCAGGACAGCAGCCTACGAGGATAAGTCCAAGTGCGATTCCGTCAGGCAGATTCAATGCCTTTGAGATACCAAATGCTAGAAACGGCATGATAAGATACTGTGCGATTGCACCTACACATATATCAAATGGTCTCTGTGCGAGTATCTTGAAATCCTGTGTCGTAAGTGTAAGTCCCATACTAAACATGATGATTCCGATAATTATTGACTGACATGTGAACTTGTTGGATACCGGATCCACAAACAGCATCTGATTTACCCAGGCCATCAGATTCGGAACCAGAAATGTGACTACGGCGATTGCTATGACAACTATCGATGTGTAGTCTGATAAAAATTTACTTACTTTTTGTAATGCTTTCATTGTAAGCCTCCTTAACATTTTTCTGCTCACTAAAACTCTTTTATGGAATCAAAAAATCCCTTTCCAGATTGACATAATCTGAAAAGGGACGAAATAATCCGCGTTACCACCCTGATTCCACAGTGTATTACTGTGACACTCTGCATACCAGCATATGCTTTCCATATAACGGTGGACACCGGCGAGGTTTACAGACACACTTAATGCTTTCAGCCCGCTTCTTAGAGAGGATATTCCAATCTGATCATTGCCTGTTCGCACCGCCCACAGGCTCTCTGAAAATAAATACAAATCGGACCTTGTTCTCATCAACGAATTTTGGTGAACATATTTATTTAAATCTTGTTTTGTATTATAGTCCTCTGACACTATATGTCAAGAGAATGATACAAATTTGTATTATAACATTTATTTATAGCTTTTATTCATGCGCTTTATTCTTATTATTTATTCGTAATCTTTGTTGTTATACTCATCATTCCATGACTGTCCTGATGAAGCTGAACTATTTTTACCACTCAGAATCTGCGTTTCATCATAATCATTCTGACCATACTGCTGATTTCCGGCTCCGTTTGTTCCCGGTGTGCTGTACTGTTGGTTTGCTCCATTTCCGTACATGTTCTGGCCATACTGCTGATTTGCCCCGTTTCCGTACATGTTTTGGCCGTACTGCTGATTTGCCCCGTTTCCGTACATGTTCTGACCGTACTGCTGGTTTGCTCCGTTTCCGTACATGTTCTGACCATACTGCTGACCGTATCCGTTTGAACCGTATGGATTATAGTAGTTATTATTACTATTATATCCATCTCCCACATAAACAATGTTTTTGTTGAAGGCAATAATACAGATAAAAATCACATTGAGGAATATAAGTCCGCAGGCAAATCCTGCTCCCTTGCCAAACGCATGTGCCAGTCCGACACAGCAGAGGATATTCATAACCAATGCCGCAATCATTGCTGCAATAATCAGAATAACCGCAAATATCAGCATGCCCATGTGAGCCCCGATGCGGTTTCCGGCATATCCATAGGTAGAATCATAATACGACCCCATATAACTGGATGTCATAACGGAAAGTCCTGAGGCAATAATCTCATACATCAATAAAATACATCCTGCTATACTTGCGATACTTGCCACAAGATATCCCCAGAACAGCTTCTGTTTCCCTGCAATCCTGAATTTTACATATGAGCTGTAAAACGGTACAATGGCCGCCCAGCCGTGCTCTCCTGCCTTTGCATACATAATCCATGATGCAACAATTGTCAGTACCATAACTGCCAGATTGATAAACGACTTAAAGCCGTCAATCATACTCATAATAGTATAATATGTGCTATATGTGCTCATTTTTTCTCCCTTTCATAACCAAAGTTTGTTTGTTATTCAAAGTATACATCACCACAGGTCAGAGTGCAATAATTAAAAAGCTTTTCATACTTTTCATACACCGCTTTTTGCACCCTTGACAAACCCCTTCTTAAACGGCTATAATATCGTCAATTGAAGCACAATTACATTTCAACAGGCTTTGATGGGAACAAGTACATTTCTGCAATACTTACAGAGAGCTGCCGGCAGGTGAGAGGCGCAAGGAAACAGATCTGGAATACATCCCGGAGCTTTGCACCGAACGTCATACCGGATGGTTAAATATCTCCGGTTAGATTAATAAGCCGCAACGTATTGGCACACGTTATAGTGCCGGAGTGTTAGCAGAATCGGCTATTTTCACTATATAATATATGTCGAATAATGTGTGACAACTCACGGAGGCATTCCTGTGCGAGCAGGATGCAAATTAAGGTGGTAACGCGAGAAATCCCCCTCGTCCTTAAATGGATGAGGGGGATATTTTATTTTTCAGAATACAGATTCATCTTATCAGGAGGAAAATCATGACAATTTATGACGAATTAGTTGCCCGCGGTCTTATCGCGCAGGTAACAGACGAAAAAGAAATCAAAGAGCTTATAAACAACGGAAAAGCTACCTTCTACATCGGCTTTGATCCTACAGCAGACAGCCTTCACGTTGGACATTTCATGGCGCTTTGCCTTATGAAGAGACTTCAGATGGCCGGAAACAAGCCTATCGTGCTTATCGGTGGAGGTACAGCACAGATTGGAGATCCATCAGGACGTACAGATATGCGCCAGATGATGACAACAGAGACTATCAACCACAACGTAGAGTGCTTCAAGAAACAGATGAGCCGCTTCATCGACTTTGGCGAGGGAAAAGCTATCATGGTAAACAACGCTGACTGGCTAATGGACTTAAACTACGTGGATGTGCTCCGCGAGGTTGGTGCTCATTTCTCAGTAAACCGTATGCTTACAGCTGAGTGCTACAAGCAGCGTATGGAAAAGGGTCTTTCCTTCCTTGAGTTTAACTACATGATCATGCAGAGCTACGATTTCTACACACTTTTCCAGAAATACGGCTGCAACATGGAGTTCGGTGGAGATGACCAGTGGAGCAACATGCTCGGTGGAACAGAACTTATCAGACGTAAGCTTGGAAAAGACGCATACGCTATGACAATCAATCTGCTCCTAAACTCTGAGGGCAAGAAAATGGGCAAGACACAGTCAGGTGCAGTATGGCTTGATCCTAACAAAACTACACCATTCGAGTTCTTCCAGTACTGGAGAAACGTTTCTGATGCCGATGTTCTTAAATGTATCAGAATGCTCACCTTCCTTCCTCTCGAGGAAATTGACAAGATGGAAAGCTGGGAGGGCGCACAGCTCAATGAAGCTAAGGAAATCCTGGCATTCGAGCTTACAAAGCTTGTTCACGGTGAGGAGGAAGCCGCAAAGGCTAAAGAGGCAAGCCATGCACTTTTCGCAGGCGGAGCCAACAATGCAAATATGCCTACAGTTACCGTTACAGCTGAGGACTTCCCTGACGGAGAGCTTGATATCATCTCTGTTCTCGTAAAAGCAGGACTTTGCGATTCAAGAGGAGACGGCCGCAGAAATATCCAGCAGGGCGGTGTTTCCGTTGCAGATGAGAAGGTAACTGATATCTCAACCAAATACACTCTCGACGATTTCAAGGGCGAGGGTCTCATTATCAGACGTGGTAAGAAGAAATTTGCCAAGGTTGTAGCTGAATAGACAGAGAATCCCCGGTAGTAACTACCGGGGATTTTTACTTTCAGCCATATTTTATTTTGAAAATTCATTTGCAGGAAATTCATATGGCACAAATTTACTGCTGCATGTAACCGTATACTCCGTTTCTCCCGAAACAGTTTTTTGTTCTGTGCCAACACCCTCTCCACAAATCCAGTATGAACCATCATTTTTTCTATTACGGTATTCATCATTTCGGCAGGATATTCCCCACACTAAATTAGCATAGTGTACAATAGCCATATGTTGATAGCTGACAGGTCTTGCTTGGGTAGCTGTAATCCATAAAACCGCTAAAACAGCACCCCAATCCAGCCCAAAAGCTGGAAAAATTCTGGAAAAAAGTAGCTGAAACTGCTGAAATTTCTAAAACAGCTCCCCTAACCCAGCGAAACAGGAAGTCAAGTCCAAATTTGTGTGTAAATTCATCTTTCAGTTATGTGGTTTTATCTA
>OHIN01001626.1_pt1 | contig 11176 bp, 11 predicted proteins | sample 1568261 | NCBI WGS metagenome assembly OHIN01 (sample SAMEA3879578, study PRJEB24766) | human gut metagenome | biome: human-associated habitat; feature: feces | place: USA | collected 1985/1987
TCCCTTCCGGGTCCGGAAAAGTCAGCGGGTCCCACTCAAAATCGCACCACTGGAAGGATTTCATCCAGAAACAGTCAAAGTGGAAAACATGCAGCGGCAGATTGCGTTCCGCCATACCATCGATAAAGCTGTTTACCGTCGCTTCGTCGTAGTTGGTGGTAAATGAAGTGGTTAGCCACAGACCGAAGGACCACGCGGGCGGCAGCGCCGGACGGCCAGTAAAACGGGTATAACGATCAAGTACCGCTTTGGGCCGTCGATAACAAAGTATTCGAGATATTCACTCTCAACGCTGAACTGTACTTTGGAGACTTTCTCCGATCCCACTTCAAAAGAGACGCATTGGGGATGATTGACCAGTACCCCATAACCACGGTTAGTCACATAAAACGGGATATTTTTATACGCCTGTTCAGTACTTGTGCCGCCGTCCCGGTTCCAGGTTTCTACCGTCTGACCATTGCGCACCAGGGCAGTAAAGCGCTCTCCCAGGCCGTAAACTGTTTCGCCAACGCCAAGATCAAGCCGTTCAAACATATAATTTCGTTGATTATTCGTGTCCTGCACGTAGCCATTATTTTTCACCTGACTACCGGTAATACGTTCACCGTTGCGCAGAAAATCCAGTGACCAGAACTCACCTTTGCTGACACGCGCACTTAAGTTGCCACTTTTAAACTCAGCGTAACGTTCTGTGTTTTCGATAGTGACCTTCACGTCCTGCAAAATATTGAGCGGGTAATGAGGACCGTTATTCAGCGCCCCCTGAAAATGCTCAATCCGTACACCGACAATACCTTCCTGTGGGGAGAAAAAGCGCAGCGTAAATAAAGGCGTATCAAGCTGCCAGGTACGTTCACGCACATCACGAGGGGCAGCATAGACCACCATTTCATTACCCTGCTGTTCAACCTCGAACACCTGAAGCGGGTGAATCAAATTGAGGTCAGGTTGAATCAACCAGTTTCCGTCGCTAATTTTCATTGCCGTTCCTTAGTTCTGCACTTCTTGAGAGGTGAATTGTTGCTGGCAACGGCGTTTGCCCTGCGCCAGCTGTTCCATAACGGTTTTCAGATTGTGCGTCGTGAGCGAGTAGTAGCGTTTAGCGATAATCGCGCTCAGCAAGTAACAGATCGCCGGAACAATCGTGAATAGCGCGATAATGATGCTAATTGTGACGCTGTTCTGCGCTTTTTCTGCCGCATCATATCCGCCATAAGCCAGCATCCAGCCGATAAGGGCACCACCGAAGGCCAACCCCAGTTTGAGCACAAACAGCGTGCCAGCAAAACTGATCCCGGTCAGGCGTTTACCATTGCACCACTCGCCGTAGTCGACGGTATCGGACATCATTACCCACTGGATAGGTGTCACCAGTTGATGCAACACACCAATCACGAAGATGAAGACAAACATGGTGATGCTGGCCTGCATAGGAACAAAGAACATCGCGAGGCTAATCACTGCCAGCAGGGCGTTCGTCCACCAGAAGATAGTGACTTTACATTTCCAGTCGGTCAGCGGTTTCGCCAGTGCGGAACCAATCAGGTTACCCACGCAATAAGTGGTGAGAAAAGCAACAAACACTTCCGGCGTACCCAAAATCCATGTGACGTAATACATCATCGCCCCACCGCGTACGCACACCGCCAGGATATTGAAAATTGTCAGGAAACCGACAATACGCCACTGGTCGTTTTGCCAGATATCACGTAAATCATCCCGCATAGACGTCGTTGTAGGTGGTGCTTCAACGCGTTCTTTAGTGGTGAAGAAACAGAATGCCAGCATCATAAATGCCACCACGGAAAGGACCGCGATACCGCCCTGGAAACCGAGTGGTTTATTATCACCACCAATTAAATTAACCAGTGGCATCATCAGAACAGTAGAGAGCATGCCTCCCGCGGTCGCCAGCACAAAACGCCAGGATTGCAGCGAGATACGCTGAGTCGGGTCATTGGTGATTACACCACCCAATGCGCAGTAAGGGATATTGACGATGGTATAAAGTAAGGTAAGTAGGGTATAAGTAATTGCTGCATAAATCATTTTTCCGTTCATACTGAGATCTGGCGTGCTATAGGCCAGTACACAGACGATCCCGAATGGCAGTGCGCCAAACAGCACCCACGGCCGAAATTTACCCCAACGAGAGCGCGTTCGATCGGCCAACAACCCCATGCAAGGATCGGAAATCGCATCCAGTGCACGAGCGACCAAAAACATGGTTCCGACAAATCCGGCAGGAATGCCAAAAATATCGGTATAAAAGAACATCATATATAACATTACGTTATCGAAAATAATGTGGCTGGCGGCGTCTCCCATGCCATAACCAATTTTCTCTTTAACGGACAACACTTCACTCTTCATCTGCTTTTCCTTGATGCTATAGGGGTGCTGAGACCGATAACGCATTTTGTAAACCATCCCTGCGAGAGCGAATATTCCGATATCTGGTTATTAATTTATGATTCTTGTTTTATGTGATCGTGGTAGCGTTAATTTCGCTCATATATCATTGTAAAATATGAGTTTTATATGAACTATAATGTTTTCGTGATAATACGCTGCGTGTATTAGGCGGAAAAAACTGATCTGGGGGATGTAGAAACTCAAGGAAGTAGCTATAATGCGCCCCGCCTCCATGTAGCAATCGAGGCGCGGAAGATCGTCGTCTCCGGTGAGGCGGCTGGACTTCAAATCCAGTTGGGGCCGCCAGCGGTCCCGGGCAGGTTCGACTCCTGTGATCTTCCGCCAAAATGCCTCTACTGAACTCTCCCGACGTCAACAACACTCCTTCGGAGGCGACATGTCAGACAAAGACTTAACCCAGCCCCCAGCAGGCGAGTTTATTATGTTTGCCAGCGGTGACGGAAGAGTGCGTGTTGAATGTCGCTTTGAGTCAGACACAATTTGGTTATCTCAGGCGGCAATGGCTGAACTGTACGATAAAGATGTTCGCACTATTAACGAACATTTAATCAATATATTTTCCGAAGGTGAACTTGTTCAAAACTCAACCATCCGGAAATTCCGGATAGTTGAATCTTCTTCAGAAGGTTCGCCCCCTTACCCTCGCTGACCGGAGTGTTTAAATATTCGTTATTCCATCTCTTCATGATTTTGACAACCTCATCAGATACACGAATATCACGTTTCGTGATGGATTCCATGTTCCAATCCATTACATCAGAGGTTCCCATTGCCTTAGTAATTACAATTTTGGAAGCTGTGTACTCTTTTTTCTTCTTCACATTTATCCAACTTATTGCCAATCTCACTGTATTTATCGTCATAGGCTTCTTTAGAAATTTTATCATCCAGATACATATCAGTCAATTTCTTTTCAAGAGAGGGAATTTGGCAAAAATGCCACAACCCCCTCCTTCCTAAGAATAAGTAACTTACCCTAAGTCATATATTAAGCTGAAAATTTACCATATCAGAGAGCGACGTAATATTCTCATCTAAGATCAGTTTTTCTTCTTTTATTTTTACTCTTCCATTCGCCGAAGAAAGACTTTCATGAGTTTTACATAAACAATCGAATAAAGCTTTTATTTTATCTTTATCTCTTCTTGAAAGGTAATGAATTGAGAAAATTGTAAAATCTCCCCATAACGAGGCAATTGTGCCATAATCACTTTCTGCGAATCGAGTTACTATATTTTCAAATAAAAGAATCCATGTATCATCATTGAACATCTCATAGTAACGTTCAAATACATCGCTAATTCCGCTGCCAATATAACCATACTTGCTTTCAGATAGAATAAATTTAACAACACATCTATTTACATATTCTTCCATATGTTTTGGCGCGATAATATCCCCAGCCTCCATAATCAGCTTATGTAATCCGATTTCTCTTTTTTCTATTTGTGTAAGAATTACTCCTTCTGCCTTTTCATTATATCCATCTTCTTTCAAAAGATTGATAATTTCGAGATTATAGTCCCTTCCTATTTCTACAGAGAAATCTTTCTGTTCCGCTTTATCATACAATCCTTTAGCCATAAGCTTTTCTCGTATTTCATGACTTGAAATGCGAGAAATAATTTCATAATTGTAACTTTTTAAGGTTTCCAATCGATTGTATTCTCTATCATTCTCTATATTCACTTTAATCCATGAATTTGTAAGTTTGTATAACGCAAGTAATTCAGAATCACCAGAAATCAAATCTATATTGCAATATAGAGAATCAAGAACTTTCATTCTCCAATAAACTAAATCTTTAGGGTGATTTTTTAACTCAAATAATGCATTACAATACTTATATCCCAATTTAACTGCATCCTCTAGCAACTCTCTATCAACTTCGCTTGAAAACCTATTATCACCAATAGAATCCGCTAAATTTGAAACAGAAAACAGTCTCATACCATAACAGCATAATTTTTCTTCATTCAGAGGAAGTTTTTTATAACAATCAAGTAAACCATTTAACGAATAGTCTTTTCTTCCAACATATCCAAACATTTTATATTTCTGTTTTTCTCGTATTTCCTCTATAAAATTTTTTTCTCCAAAGTATTCCAATGCCAGTATTATGTATTTACAAAAATCTTCCATCTCATCGTATTCTGATTTCCAAGCCACTCCATCAATGCCACACCAATATTCTGCAACTTTTAGAAATTCAGCATGCGCATTGGATATACAGAACAACTTGTTAAACTCTGGAACAAATCGAGTCTTCTCCCATTCCAAACATTGAACGACCGCTTTACAAATAGTATCGATAATTCCTGCCTTGGGGTTATGCTCAGAAAAGCTCACCAATACTTTACGTAAAAATCTCATAACAGTATATCCATTACAATCATTCACGGATCCAAGACCATACTTATCCGCAAAATACATCAATGAAAATATATCATCTTTCGACAATACTTCTTTTCTATCCGACGAATAGAATTGTTCACTAACATGCTTTGCAATATCATACTGTGCTAATGCCGGTTTGTAACCTCTTTGAGATTCACCATTATGAGTTAGATTCAATATCTCTTTATAACATTTTTCTATTAATGCCTCCTCAATCCTACCAAACAGGCACAGTTTAGCCTTAATCAATGAAATTATTCTTAAATCTTCGTATTTATAATTGCTATCAATTTTTTTAATATCATTTAAATGGTTACTAACATATTCTATCCCAGCCTCGCATTTATATGAGTTTAATAGTCCATACGTGCAAATCTCGATAATAATTTCTATAGGTGCAGACATTCCTAACAGAATATCCAATAATTCGTCAAATGATTCTTTCTCAAGATTCTTTTCTTCAGCAATCTGATGAATATATTCATACAATGAATCTGGATTATACCATTTAAAAGTGAATGTTTGCCTGATATCTTCTTTTGATGTAAGACATACACTAGCATCTAGCCATCCATCTACAAAATAAACATAATCGTTAGAATTTCCAGTAAGAGCCTCCATATAATCTGCGCCATAGCATCTATATATATATCCAGCCTTAACAAGCGTTTCTTTGTTTAGCTCCCCGCTTAACAATGCCTCTATATTATATCCACTGAGGTATTCATCGAAAAGTTTATGTCCTCGTTCAAATCCAGCCTTAGCAGCAAAATCAATATCTAAAATGATTTGCTCTATATCATTTTTAACATTCAAACAATATTTTTCCGCTTTAGTCTTTTTGTTGATACTTTGTGCTTCAAAATAATCCGATTCTTTTGCATAATACTGTATGCAATTTGCATACTGTGCCAAACAAAGAGACACTGCACTTGAATGTATGCATACTTCTTCAAGATTATCCATTGGCAATTGGTGCGCTAGTATAAACTGCTGAAGTATCCTATCAAACGATATCCCATATAATGCTGAATCCATTACATATTCAACATCAATCAGTTTCAATACCTCATCAGTGGCCTTACAAGATACTAGTAAATTAAAAGAGATATCATATCGATATTTCCATAATTCTCTATCCTGTTTAATTCGATTAATTATTGATTCGGTAATTCCTTTTATATTTGAATTGTGAATAATTGCATTCTGTAAAAAAAGCCTTACATCATTATGAAAAGCGAAGTATCTATCGCCTTCACATACAATAATTGGATATAAGCCATTTAAAACAAACGCCGCCTCGTCGTGTTCAACTCCACACATTTGAGCCACATCATAAGCGTTAATACGTTTACTTGAAAACGCCATAATTGCCTCAATTTTGTATAGCAAAAGGCTTTTTTCCTGCGAACTAATAATCCATTCGTAATATTTATCAATTTGTTTATTTAAAAACCTACTATTTAGTTCCTTCTCTATTGCCTCGAAGGAAAGTGGCAATACCATTTTCTTCAATTCCAGAATTGCAAATATTATATTAAGAACATTGTTCCCAATAACTGAAATAACGGTTTTCGCCAAGTTTTCCATATCGACTGTATTCTCTGCCACACCGCTTTGCTCTAATAATATAACAACATCATCTGTATCCAAAGCCGGCATGCTGTAATATGTAATACCTTTATTATCTTTCATCCAAGACGGATAACCATCATTTATAGGCTGTCCGACCAAGACAAAATAAAAATCATCCCCGATTTCCTCTGGTCTTGGCAATTGAGATAAAAATGAATTTCGTGCATCTTTTGATCTCGCAGCATGATCTAATCCATCTATAAAAAAGTAGCAAGGCCTTCCTATACATTTTGCATATTCCGGTAGGAAATGTATTACCGTTTCCCGCATTTCAGAAACAGACATAAATTGGTATATAAGTGGAAACTTTACAACAGATAATAAATTATTCTCTTCAAATTTTTTCTTAAGCTGTACGAGAATACTTCTCCACAAAATATTACCTAAATAAAAGCCTTCATCATCACTATATGAACCATCTACTTTATTTACTGGGAGATATGTGTAAAATCTAAAATCAACTATAGACTCATTCATCTGTGATAAATAACTTATAAAATTTGTTTTTCCACAGCCCGGTAATCCTTCTAAGAATATGATATGATTACTATTCTTTTTAATGTCATCTATAAAGGTCTCCCCAAACCGTTGTCGAGAAGGAAGTATCGGTTTTTCTGGACATAGTTCATATGAAGGAACATCCGGCTCGGTATAGCATAATGCTCCATATACATTTTCTCTTGTTATTTCCTGCTTCTCTCTTCTTGATGTTGCCCATATATTCAATTTAGAAAGAAGACTATTTAAGCAAAAATCTATCGCATCACTATTATCTGTTCCTAGTATTTCGCCAATCTTCACACGTATTTTTTCTTCCACATCAGCAAGACACGACTCTTTTCTAAAAGAGAAAATTTTAGTGAAACACGCCGCCTCATTAGAATCTAAATTTATTTCCAAATTTTCTCTGTACCATTCGATAGCCTTCTGCTCATTAGGCTTTACCGAAGTATAATTATAATTATCTTGTAAGCATGGAAACACCTTGGAAATAAAGTCATCCATTGAACACTTTCCATCTATTTCCTGCGGACCCCATTTTTTATTTGTTACAATTTGAATACCTTTAAAATTATAATTATCTTTATTATTCTTCCATTCTAAAGCCAACGCATTCAGTAAAGGCTTTTTCCCAGAAGCTAAAAAAGAATATGTGAAATTAGCATCTTCATCTGTATGTTTTACTTGAATATTTAAAATGCTTTTATCACTATAATTTACTACGACATCATCTAATGCCTGAAAATCAGTTGATTGAAGTATTACTGATTCAATTGATGTATCTTGTAGCATATTCAAGCATTCTAGTATTCCTATTTCCCATTCAAACCAATAAGGTGTACCTATTCCCGAATTATACATGTTCTCCCTCTATTCTTTTCAAAACGTAATTACATAATTGATAACAATACGTCTCAACTTCTTCTGTAGACATATTTATATGGTATCCATTCACAAGCGAATCAAATAAATAGTTTACCTCTTCGTAATAATCCTTATTATAAAATTCTACTCCAAATAATTTATTCAAGCCTCGTACCATTTGAGATAATTCTTTATAATTTACTGGAAGGACATAATCGATTTTGTCATCAATAATCTTCTTCATCAGCCTCTCATTTCCTATTATTTTTGAGGCTATATTTATAAAATCTCCACAAGTTTCAAAAACATTCCAATCACACATGAACTGCCAACGAAAAAAGAAAGGACTCCATACCTCTGCTGGTTCGATCTTTATATTATATGGCACCAATTCCTTCTTTAATTCATCCTCTATGCAATTATAAGTTCCTTCCAATATGGCTATATCATTTTTTCTCACATCAATCGGATAATAAACGCCCTTATCATCGCATATTATGTAACCAATTATTCTGTAATATTTTTCAATGACATTTATAGCATCTCTTGTAAAAAAAACAGATCCTACAACTAAATCATCATTATAATTTGAGGTGTCTAATTCCCTAAAACAATGCTTAAAATCATCAAAAACTAATATTGAATCCATAATACCACCTTCTCTGTTGTATTAATCTATAATAAATTGTCCAGCCTGTTATAGGCTGGACATAAGCAGATTCTTATGACATCTGAAAAACAGCTTTTAACCGGTACTTCTTTGGAACCTAACTAAAAAAAATTATGTTATATCAACTTGTCACAACCATTTTTCTCACAATTACTTTAATTCCGCTTCAAACCTTTTAAAAAGTTCAGGACATTCTTTTTTATATCTTTCTGTTGGGGATAAACCGCCTTCATCCGGTAACAATCCTTCTCCGCTGCTAACAGGATGGGGTAAATACTTGCATTTAAAATATACTGTCGGATATGTGTAAATAATACTCATATTTCCAAACAGTTCTTTCGTTAGGTAAATTTCAATAATATAAAGTGAAGCCAATGCTAATACTGCATTTTCAAGTGTTGCATTTTTTATAGATTCATTTTCGTCATGCTTTATCGAATTATATGCAAACCACCAGTCCAAGCCTTCTACTTTTACATTCTTTCCATTATCAATACGTGTCGTCTTCCAATCATGTAAAGGTGTATTAATCCAAAAAGGTGTACTTACTTCAAAATCAATAATTTTAGGGAATACTCCTAGTATTGTTTCGCTTATATCTCCTATCCTCTTGGTTTTTACTCCCTTAGCACTACATAAGGCCTTACTCATTATTTCAAATTCAGAGGCTGCTAAAACAATTATTTGTTTAAAAATATCAGAGTATACTTTTCCATGTACAAGTTCTCTTATTCCATCATATTCTTGCAAACCATGGTCTATATAATGCTTTGTATCATCCAATCGTTCAGCAAGGGAACAAAAATAATTCCAATGCTGTATAATTTCAATTTGCTCCATACATTCTTTTCTGCTTTCTAGTTTTGAAAGCATTCCCCCATTCTCTATGATTTCTAATTCTTGTTATATCCAAATTGTCGAGTCATTAAGAGCTCTTTCCACCAGGATTCCCTCTCTAATATCGCATCATCATCTGTTGTACTTTTATATATTTCCAAGATGCTATATCTGAAATTCTTCTGGATATATTCAAAATCAAAACTCTTCAACTCAATATTTCCACCATTTCCATTGGCTATGTAATCCTTCCATCTTCCCCAAATCATATTTTCACCTATTGCAGAGCCAACATATTTCTTTCCATTTGAAGAATCCGTAATAAGATACACTCCTTTTTGATTTGCGAGCGCAGTTTTCCAAGCATCAGTATCAATTAGGCCTGATAACTCTTCCCAGGTAACATTCACCTTGTCATAACCTGGAAATTCTGTCTTGCAGACATCTCTTGTTATTTCGAGCACCTCGAAATCTTCAATATAGTTCTCTAGACAAAGATATGATGCTCGAAAGTCCTTCTTAAATCCAATTATCATCTTGCCAATTAAGTCAGTGCCAATATTAACAAGTTTCGTATCATATCTATATTTAAATGGACCATTTGGTGTTTCTTTCACAGAGATACTTTCGTATATTCCCGCAAAAATCCATTCATCTTTGTGCCAATATATAAGTGACAGAATATATTTTCTTTGAAAATTTTTCTGCGTCTGCTCTTCCTGCCATACTTTATATTTTGATTGATCTTGAAGAAACAAACGTAAAGGTAAAAATGTATCTGTAGAGCCTCTTCCACAGTGCACTTTAAACTCTAATTCCTTTTCTTTTAAAAACGGCAATACATCTTTTACCTTCATTCCCTCACTCCTTTATTTTTCCAAATATGATATCTTTTTGCCGTGATTCTGTGCATACTCAATTTCAGATCGCGTACTCTCTCCGATATAACCACCCACATTAATAACATAAATAGAATCGGCCATATCTATCTTTCGCTTATGCATGTCATCCAACATCTCTTTTGTCTTGGTCAGGGTTCCTTCATCCATATTTTCCCAAACTTACTGATCACCTGAATGTCCAAATAGTCCTACACTTATAACAATATTACCTTCTAATGTAAGTCTCTTCTGTGCTTCCATAAATTCATCTTTAAAACGTGTGCTTCCACATAGGGTTACTACCGGATAATTTCCAACAATTAAACTGCCTCCGCAAAATAATCAGTTACAATCTTCTCTAGCTGACCAGCTATTTCATTAAAGGGTAAATTCAAATCTAAAGAACCAACTGTTATCTTGTTTCCTCCCATCGAAAACTGATTAGCCGGCTGGAACTCTTCACTTGTCTTTGCATATAAAAGCATTCCAGCTACATTGCCAATCTGGTCCTTATCCCAGTTCTTTACATAAGTATAAATCTGGTACAAATTGGCATTTCTATATGTCTGAACATCAAAGTTTGACTGCATCTGCTAACCATAATATTTTGCATCTAAGATTAGAACTCTTCCATCTTTCGATTTAAGCGTTATATCAGTAATCATGTTTGGAAGCCACGTATCATTGTCATCATCAAGGTTCCACTGTACCTGATCCGGATTAGCCCTTAATTCTGGATGATGATACCGGAAATATTCAAGGATAAACTTTTCATAAAGATGACTCATTCTCTGATCATCAAGGAATGTAGCCATCTTTATCATTCCCTGCTCAGTAGAAAGTAATAATCCATCAATCACAAGTCTACAAATGTTCAATAGCATCCTATAACTCTGATTATTCCTCTGATATCGAATTTTATCACATTTGATTGCTGAAGGCTCAATGTAAT
>OHIN01001627.1_pt1 | contig 11171 bp, 6 predicted proteins | sample 1568261 | NCBI WGS metagenome assembly OHIN01 (sample SAMEA3879578, study PRJEB24766) | human gut metagenome | biome: human-associated habitat; feature: feces | place: USA | collected 1985/1987
CCTTTATGCTTACCGGCCGAAAGACCGTTCAAGTTCAACTTAATCCGCTTGTTACGGATTCCGGTATTGGCGACTTTGATGATAAGCTCGTCTGAATGCTTATCGACCGCTGCAGTGGCATACAAATCCAACTGTCCGGTGACCGGTTCGCCCTGCATGGTCAGCGGAACGACGTTCGTACCAGCATTATGACCATATAGCTGCTGCACATAATAGTTAGGAGTCTTTACCAATGAAAGGTTGTCGAACCAGATCAGATCCGGACGCCACTGCCAAGCATCCACATGAGCAAAAAGCGGGGCATACGTGCATAAGCACACCACATCCGCGTTTCGCTCGAAACCTGTCATAAAAGCGGCTTCACACAAGGCGGTCAGAAAACTGTTCTCGCGGTTGACAGAATGGCAGGCATATTCGCCGGCAAACACTTTCGGTCCTTGGCGGTCGTACGAATCATAGCGTTTGGCTCCGTTCAGGAACCATTCAGGAGAGCGGTAGAAATGTTCGTCCACTAAATCCACTTTCAAGCGCCTCATTTCCGGCCAGAGGTAATCAAAATCCTCCCCTTCCGATTGCGGACCGGAACTACCGATGATCTTTATCTCCGGATATTTAGCCCGAATCGCTTTGACAAACAGTTCGAGACGTTCGGGATAAAGCGGTCCCCACTGTTCGTTGCCGATGGCAATAAGTTTAAGGTTAAAAGGAGCCGGATGTCCCATATCGGCACGTATCTTTCCCCATTCGCTGGTTGCCGAACCGTTAGCAAACTCAATTAGGTCGAGGGCGTCGTCTATATAAGGTTGTAGCTTATCCACCGGACAATTCTCGTTCGGGTCCTGGTTTTCATACTGGCAGGAAAGACCGCAGTTCAACACGGGAAGCGGTTCAGCCCCAATATCTTCACTCAATAGGAAATATTCGAAAAAGCCCAAGCCGCAGGACTGATAATAATCCGGAAACTTTTTGTGCGAGAATGTATAGTTCCATCGATTGATATTGATCGGACGGTTCTCGACCGGACCGACCGTGTTTTTCCACTGGTAGCGGGTAGCCTTGTTCGTTCCCTCCACAATGCAACCGCCGGGAAAGCGGAAGACACCAGGTTTCAGTTCCTTCAAAGCCTGTGCCAAATCAGCACGCATGCCGTTCGGACGGTTGTTGAATGTCTTTTGTGGAAACAATGAAATATGTTCGAGATCGACAATTCCTTTTGTCACCATCGTGATACGCAGACGGGAACGGGCTTCTGTCGCTCCCGGCGTCAGAACAACCGTATATTTCTTCCATTCCTTGCCGCTCACCTCGATCTCTTTTTGCTCGTACAGGTCATTCCGGCTGTCCACTAGGTTTATACGCAGCTTGACCGGCGCATCGCCGGACCGAGTGCGGGCATATAAAGAGAAGTCGTACTTCTCCCCTTCCCTGATGCCGATCCCATTGAAGCCTTCATTGTCAAGGCCGGTTCCGGTCAGCTCCTTTTCATAAGAAAGGCGGACATAATGCGGATTACGGTCGAAACAGGGCTTCTGGGTCTGCACACTGACATTCCCGAAGGGCGTCCAGCCCCCAAACGGATTTTCAAACTCGAAAGAACGGTTCTTGACAAGTTCGGCATACAGGCCGCCATCGGCTCCGTAATTGATATCTTCAAAAAAGATCCCGTACATGGTCGACTGGATAGGCGCACCTGTTTTCTGCACATCTATCTTAAATTCATTACTTTGTGCCATTAAACCGACAACACCCATGCTAAACAGACACAGGGCAATGGCTTTTTTCATACTTTTTGTCATAGGTATGTGTTTTTCCGTGAATACAAAGATTATTTAGTTACAAATGTACACTAATAAATCCGATTGAAAGAAGACGTATCGTCCGTTTTAGCAGACAAAAAGCCGTTTTATGCTATAAAACATCTTCAAAGTAGCGCATGAATACAAAGAAGAGAGTAATTTTACACACAATTTTGAAACTATATTTACATGAAGAACGAAAGCACGCTGTCTGGCTTAACTGTAGCTAATTTCAGCAAGCAAATAGACGGCAAGGAGACGATGCTATGCATCCTTACAAATAACAAAGGAGCAGAACTTACCATTACCAACTACGGTGCAAAGATTGTATCGCTTATGGTACCGGATCGGTCCGGAAAGTTAACCGATGTAGTAACAGGACACAATTCTATAGACGAATACCTGGTTTCCGAAGAACCTTATTTCGGAGCTATCTGCGGACGATACGGCAACCGTATCGCGAGCGGAAAATTCACATTGGATGGCATTGTGTACGATAAATTGGCTATCAATAATGGGCCGAACAGCCTGCATGGTGGTTTGAAAGGCTTCAATTCCGTAGTCTGGGACCTAAACAAGATCGACGGCCAGACGGTGGAATTGAAATACACGTCTGCCGACGGTGAAGAAGGCTTCCCCGGAAAACTGGATACAACAGTGACTTATCATCTTTCCGATGACAATGAGGTCATAATCACGTATCATGCGGTAACAAACAAACCGACCGTCTTGAACCTGACCAATCACTCCTACTTCAACCTATCCGGCCAAGGTGATCCTTCCGTATATGATCATAAACTGACAATCAATGCAGACTACTATCTGCCGACCGACGAAACGGCTATACCTTATGGTCCGAAAGAAAAAGTAGAAGGAACTCCGATGGACTTCCGTACTCCCCACACGATCGGTGAACGCATCAATGACAAATTCCAACAATTAATAAACGGATCCGGATACGACCATTGCTATGTACTGAATAAAACGGAAAGTGGCGAGTTAAGCCTCGCGGCTACCTGTACCGACCCTGTCAGCGGACGTACCATGGAAGTATATACTACTGAAAATGGCGTACAGCTTTATACAGGAAACTGGTTGAATGGATTCACCGGTGCTCATGGGGCTACTTTCCCGGCAAGAAGTGCCGTATGCTTTGAAGCGCAATGTTTCCCTGATACCCCCAACAAAGCTCATTTCCCGTCAGCTGTATTGCTTCCCGGAGATGAATACCAACAAATCACCATCTATAAGTTTGGTGTAGAAAAATAGTCAAAATCGAGAAACTAACTAACCTAATTATAAATTTATAAATTTTTATTAACCATGACACAACAAAAACAGAATGGTAAACTCATCGCAATCATAACGATGATTTTCCTTTTTGGTATGATCTCATTTGTTACCAACCTGGCTGCTCCTATGGGAATTGTACTCAAAAATCAATTTTCCGTATCCAATGCCTTAGGGATGTTGGGCAATTTCGGTAATTTCATTGCTTATGCAGTAATGGGAATACCAAGTGGTATTCTATTGCAGAAAGTAGGATATAAAAAAACAGCGCTTATCGCGGTAGCTATCGGTTTTATAGGCGTGGGCGTTCAATTCTTGTCCGGACATTCCAGCCCTGAAATGGCATTTGCCGTATATCTGATCGGTGCATTCATCGCAGGTTTCTCTATGTGCTTGCTGAATACGGTTGTAAACCCGATGCTGAACAAGCTGGGCGGTGAAGGAAACAAAGGTAACCAGTTAATCCAGATCGGCGGTTCTTTCAACTCCGTAATGGCAACTATCACTCCGATGTTCGTAGGTATCCTCATTGCCGGTTCTATTGAAAAGGCTACCATCTCTCAGATATTCCCTGTGATGTACACAGCGATGGCAGTATTCGCACTTGCATTCCTCGTACTGTTGTTCGTTCCTATACCGGAACCCAATGCCGCTACAACAACGGAACCGATCGGCAAGCTGATGTCCGGCGCTTTAAAATTCCGTCATTTCATCCTGGGAGCTATTGCAATCTTTGTATACGTAGGTATTGAGGTTGGCGTACCGGGTACACTAAACCTGTTCCTGACCGACCCGGTGGAAAAAGGCGGTGCCGGTATTGCATCCACCATCTCCGGATTTGTAGTAGGTACTTATTGGTTCCTCATGTTGATAGGCCGTCTGGCAGGTGCCTCATTAGGTGCTAAAGTATCCAGTAAGGCAATGCTTACATTCACTTCTGCTTTGGGCCTGTTGCTGGTGTTCCTCGCCATTTTCTCACCTACCGATTCTTTCGTAAACCTGCCTGTGCTTCAGCAGAGTGCCACCGGCGGTTTATCCTTCGGACTTGCAGAGGTACCCATCAATGCCATGTATCTGGTATTAGTTGGTCTGTGTACTTCTATCATGTGGGGTGGCATCTTCAACCTGGCAGTGGAAGGTTTGGGTAAATATCTGGCAGCCGCTTCCGGACTGTTCATGGTCTTGGTATGTGGCGGTGGTATTCTTCCCGTTATTCAGGGAGTCGTTGCAGACATGGCAGGTTTCATGGCAAGCTACTGGGTGATCATTGCAGCTCTTGCATATCTGTTGTTCTATGGACTGATTGGTTGCAAAAACGTAAACAAAGACATTAAAGTCGATTGACAGACAGAACTAACAATATAGGTAATAGATTTATTCACCTTAAAAAATAATATCATGGATATAGAATACGTAAGAAGCCGTTTCATCAAGCATTTTGACGGAACAACAGGAGCTGTTTATGCTTCTCCGGGACGAATCAACCTAATCGGCGAACATACTGACTACAACGGTGGTTTTGTATTCCCCGGAGCAATCGACAAAGGCATGATTGCAGAAGTAAAGCCGAATGGAACAAACACTGTCAAAGCTTATTCCATTGATTTGAAAGATTATGTAGAATTCGGTCTGAATGAAGAAGACGCTCCCCGCGCCAGTTGGGCAAGATACATATTCGGTGTATGCCGCGAAATGATTAAACGTGGTGTAGAAGTGAAAGGATTCAATACGGCTTTTGCTGGCGATGTGCCTCTGGGTGCAGGTATGTCCTCTTCTGCTGCATTGGAAAGCACTTACGCTTACGCATTGAACGACCTGTTCGGCGACAATAAAATCGATAAGTTTGAATTGGCCAAAGTGGGTCAGGCTACAGAACACAACTATTGCGGTGTGAACTGTGGCATTATGGATCAGTTTGCTTCCGTATTCGGTAAAAAAGGCAGCCTCATCCGTTTGGATTGCCGTTCATTGGAATACCAGTATTTCCCGTTCGAACCGAAAGGTTACCGTCTGGTATTGGTGGATTCCGTAGTAAAACACGAACTTGCTTCTTCTGCATACAACAAACGCCGCCAAAGCTGCGAAGCTGCTGTTGCCGCCATCCAGAAGAAACACCCGCATGTAGAATTCCTGCGCGACTGTAATATGGAAATGCTTGAAGAAGCTAAAGCCGATATCAGTGCGGAAGACTTTATGCGTGCAGAATACGTGATTGAGGAGATTCAGCGTGTACTTGATGTTTGCGATGCTTTGGAAAAAGGCGATTACGAAACAGTTGGCCAGAAAATGTACGAAACACATCATGGCATGAGCAAGTTATATGAAGTGAGCTGCGAAGAGCTCGACTTCCTGAACGACCTTGCCTTTGACTGCGGTGTAACCGGCTCCCGCGTAATGGGCGGCGGATTCGGCGGTTGTACAATCAACCTCGTAAAAGAGGAATTATACAGCACATTCATTGAAAAAGCCAAAGAGGAATTCAAGAAGAAATTCAACAGAAGTCCGAAAATTTACGATGTCGTAATCAGCGACGGTGCACGAAGACTGGAATAAATAAAAACGTGATAAAAGCAATAGGGTGATAAAGTGGTTCTCCACAATATCACCCTATTTTTTATTACCTTTAATTGATCTAGCACTCTTTTCTAATAAATACCTTCTGTCGTCATTTGTATACGCTTCATCGTTCCGTCTTCATTGTAATACAAACGCTCCATGCAGACCGAACGGCGAAAACTTCCTCCTGTGGGATTAATGCCGCCATTATGATAGATAAAATACCAATTATCCTTAAACTCTATAATAGCTTGATGATTCGTATTGCTATTTCCAGCCAATTCATTTAAAATCCCTTTGTATTCCCAAGGGCCCGTTATACTACGGCTCATGGCATAGCATATCTTCTCCGGGAATTCGGAAGCATAGGAAAGGTAATACCAATCGCCTCTTTTATGAATCCAGGGAGCTTCTGTGAAACAGGGTAAGTCAACCGGAATAATCGGCCCGTCCAATTCCACCATATTCTTTTTCAGTTTGGCGAAATAGCACTGACTGTTGCCCCAGTAGAGATATGCCTGCCCGTCATCGTCAATAAAAACGGTGGGATCTATATCATCCCAGTAACTTTTGCTACGGTCGGTTGTCATATCGTTGGTGATGAGGGCAGAACCGCGGGCATCGACAAACGGTCCTGTCGGTGAATCGGATACGGCTACACCGATGGACTTACCGGGAATCGTCTTATGCTCCACCGTTACGTACCAATAGAATTTGCCATCACGTTCTATTACCTGGCTTGCCCAAGCCTCACCTTTTGCCCAAGAAAAGTCCTTAGCCTTTAGAGGGACGGCATGTTCGGTCCACGTTTTCAAGTCGGAAGAGGAAAAGACACACCATTCTTTCAGGTCATAATGCTCTTCCGGTGGAGGACACTCATCATGGCCGCCATAAATATACATCTTTCCATCATGCACCATCGCTGCCGGATCTGCAATAAACTTATGCTTTACTATCGGATTTCCCGCAGCAACAAAAGTAGTGTCACTTTGTGCCGACAGCCCTTGCGGAACTGCCAGCATCAAAGAACTAACCCAAAAAATAAATATATTTTTCATCATGATATTCCTTTAAAGCTCAAGACATCAATACTTCAAAATATATACCGCAAAGGTGGCAGGCTCCAGATCTACGTTCAAAGTATGCCCATCCACATCCAAAGATGTTTCTTGCGGAATGATTGCCAATGGGTTCTCAATAGTATTGTCCTTATCCATGTCAGCGGAAGAGAGTTTGATGCAACGTGCTCCCGACAAAACCTCTTTCTTCTTCAATCCATTAAAAATCAAAGACAAAGGCTGTTTCTTATCTGAGGTATTGGCCACTTTCACTATGATCTCATTCTTATTTTTGTCACATACGGCACTCGCAAATAGTCCGTTCTGTTCCTCGGCACCCGTTACAGGCTTTTTATTCATAGTCAGAGAAAGGACGTTCGTTCCCTTATGCGTTGCAAAAAGCTGCTGTACATAATAGCTCACTGTACGCACTGAATTCAAGTTATCAAACCATATCATGTCCGGACGCCACTGCCAACCTTCCACATGGGCAAATAACGGTGCATAGGTAGCCATATGCACAACATCCGCATTCCGTTCCAGTCCGGTCATAAAGGCCGCCTCAAGCAATGAAGCATGGAAATGGTTCCACTTCTTTCCTTTGCCATGACAGGCATATTCTCCGGCAAAAACTTTCGGACCTTTACGGTCGTAATTGTCATAACGCGCTCCCTGGCTTAGGAACCATGCTTCGGGACGATAGAAATGTTCGTCCACCAAATCGGCTTTCAGTCTTTTCATTTCCGGCCAAAGATAGTCGAACTGCTCACCTTCCGAATCAGGACCGGAACTACCCACAATCTTTATGTCGGGGTATTTCTTGCGAATGGCTTTGACAAAGGGTTCCAGATGTTCGGGATATTCCTTTCCCCACTGCTCGTTACCTATACCTATAAATTTCAGATTGAACGGTGCGGGATGTCCCATATCAGCACGTACCTTTCCCCAGGGAGTATCAACTGCACCATTTGCAAATTCTATCAGATCGAGCGCATCCTGAATATAACTATCCAGGTCGCAAAGAGGCACATGCGCATCCATATTCGGGTTTTGGAACTGACAAGCCAAACCGCAACTCAACACCGGCAACGGTTCCGCACCGATTTCTTCGGAAAGCTGGAAGAACTCATAAAATCCCAAACCATAACTTTGGTAATAATCGGGAAAGAACCGATGCGGGAAAGTATATTGCCAACGATTTTCATTCAGCGGACGGTTCTCCACCATACCTACCGACTTTTTCCAGTCGTAGCGTGATGCAATATCAGTACCTTCTACAATACATCCGCCGGGAAAACGGAATACACCCGGCTTTATATCTGCCAGTGCCTGCGCCAAATCTTTACGAAGCCCGTTTTCACGTCCTTGCCAGGTATCTACCGGGAAAAGGGAAATATGTTCCAAATCCACCGTTTGCCGGGAAGCAAGGAAAATACGAAGAATAGCTTTCGGATTGGTCACTTCCGGCTTTAGTATCACCTGATATTTTTTCCATTCCCTTGAATCGACCGTTACATCGGCAGTTGCAAAAGCCTGCTGTTCGCCCATAGATTTCGTATCGGCCAGCTCCACGCGGATTTTAGCGGGTGTTTCCCCCTCTGCCACACGTGCCCATACAGAGAAACGATACTCAGCGCCTTTTTTTATTCCGATACCGAAAAATCCTTCATTGTCCAGTCCGGTCTGTTTATGCGGATGTCCGGCATACGCCAAACGCACATAATGCGGGTTTCTTTCAAAAGGGCCGTCATCTTTCAGGGACACCTTACCGAATGTCTTCCACCCCATAAAATGTTGCGGAAACTCAAAAGAACGATTCTTCACAAGTTCGGCATACAGACCGCCGTCGGCAGCATAGTTGATATCTTCGAAAAACAAACCGTACATAGTAGGCTGAATTTCCGCTCCCGGTTTCCCGGCTTGTATCACCAATTCATTTGTTTGTGCTTGCAGTGCCGAACCTGCCGCAAGAGCCAGCACCGCCAATAAACCTTTGTATTTTTTCATGGTATAAAATGTATATATGATTACTTAATTCGCTTTCCCCATATAGACCTGCCACGACTGTCCAGTCCTGTGAAAAGAACGGTTTCCTTTTCGTTTTCCCAATCGTGTCCGGCAAATATAATCAGATTATTTATAATTTCACCTTCCAGGGTCAGGGACAATAATTGCTTTGCTTCCAAAAATTCCCAGTTACCCTTATTCTCACCTAAATGTCCGTTCTTCTCCAAGGACAGCAAATGAGACACGTTCCACTCCTCTTCTTTGAGCTGTCCCTCCCCCCATAGGATCTGGCCTGCCTGCAAACGGCGTTCATACGCAGGTTCCTGTATGCGTATAACTTCCCACTCTCCTACCATATCTTCTGCCGAGAATTTACGGGAAACACTGCCTGTATAACGTTCGGGCGACACCACCGGCCATCCGTCGGGCGTAAAAAAGACCTGCCTCAGATGAAGATCCATCATTTGGTTATGGGGTGACAGGCGTCCCTGATGTGCCATAAAGTATTGCCCTTCATCCGAGGTGAATACACTGCAGTGTGCAGTCCCTGCCCAACCCGGATGATTATGAAAGCGGTATGGAGCTGTCAGAATAGGAAAATTATTAGTAGTGTCTTTCAGTTCCACGCCGGAGAAATCAACAAACGGACCTTCCGCTTTGTCCGAACGCCCTACCCGCACGTTATAGGTGGTCATCAGCGGATCGTATGAAACAAATAAATAATACTGTTTCAGATCAGGATTGTAAATAATCTCGGGAGCTTCCAGATTATCTTTCTGATAATTGGCGCGGCGTGCGGTGAGATGCCCTTGATCTCCCTCCTCGGCGGGAAGTCCGGTTTCCGGATCCAACTCTACGCAGTACAACCCTCCAAAGAATGATCCATAATGCATCCACCACTTTCCGGTGACAGGATCGGCCATGACGCTCGGATCAATTGCATTCATTACCGAAGCCTCATTGGTCTTGACAACACAACCTCGTTGTGTCCAAGGGCCTTCGGGCGATGCAGCCTCTGCCATACCTATATACGATGTCTTGCGGCCAAAAGCCGATACACAATAGTAGAGTCTGTATTTATCACCGAAAGGGATTATATAAGGAGCCCAGATGTTCGTTGCTCCCTCACCTCCGGCATGTGAACGTACCCACTCCACAGCTTCCTGCGGTATTTCCGGAAAAGCCCAGCCGACAAACTCCCATTTGACAAGGTCCTTGGAACGGCGCACTTGTATGTATCCCAACGGAACATTTTTTTCTTCGGCTTCTTGACGGTTCTCACCCAAAATGGCATCGGTGGAATACATATAATAATAGTCGCCCAATTTACGGCAAGACGGATCATGTACATTGTAAGTTCCCCACGAGCGATAGTTGTCCATAGAGGACAAAAAAGAGTAGTCATCCTGCCAGGGATTAGGCGAAGCTATGGGAGTAAAAACCGGAGAATTGCAACCGGCAAACAGAATTCCCATGGACGTGACGGCCACACATAACATTTTTCTCATAATATCAGCAAATTAAAAATACAATGCAAATGTACGCCATGCCCAAAGCAGTAGAGGTGGATATATGACCTTTTAAGGTGGACAATCTTCCAACTTCACAAAAAAGACCGCAGACTTTTTATTGTCATCACAAGTAATCCATTAACTTTGCTTGTGCTAATACCAAATGATAAAACAATGCATAAGTTTTTCCACATTATTATATTATATATCGCTTTGGCAAGCCCCGCTTTTTTGTGGGCTCAGGAGTCTTTTACCAACCGGTATAACACAATCTACATAACCATGAATGAAGGGCTTCCCAATAATTTTGTCGATGATATCTACAAAGACCGGCAAGGCTTCCTTTGGATTTCCATGTCGGGAGGCGGACTATCCCGATACGACGGTTATGAATTCGTCAACTTCACTCCGGCTACCCCACATTGCCGGCTCAAGAGCAACTTCATACGCAAAGTCCATGAAGACAACTTTCAGCGGCTTTGGGTTGTATCGGAAGGGGGAACGGATATTATCGACCTGACAACCATGCAGTCCGTACTGCCTCATGATCCCCGAAAGAAGCTGGAGACACTCATTAAGCAACCGGCATTCATGGTTACACAAGATGCCAACGGATGTATTTGGCTGTATTGCGGCAATAGCCTGCACCGTATTGCTTTCCGCACCAATGGAGATATAGAAAGTATTCATTCACTGGAGGTTCCCAATCCTTACCGGTACGATATCGTCTTTAAGGATGTGGAAAATGAGGGAAAAGTATGGATAGGCATCAATGGTGCACTATACAAAGTAGGTATCACTGCACAAGGCAAACTGGAGGAAACCTTAATCGACGACTGCCTGAGTTTTGCACCGGATCTATATTTTACAGACTTCATAGCCAAAGAGAATGAAGTATGGATCGCCACCGACAAAGGCCTGTACCGATATAATAAAAATGAAGGTATAGTGAA
>OHIN01001635.1_pt1 | contig 11137 bp, 8 predicted proteins | sample 1568261 | NCBI WGS metagenome assembly OHIN01 (sample SAMEA3879578, study PRJEB24766) | human gut metagenome | biome: human-associated habitat; feature: feces | place: USA | collected 1985/1987
GCGTCGCGATCCACGACGGCTTTACCCTCGACGATCCTAAACGCCCTCGTAACTATTCGCCGCAGCAATATATGCGTAGCGAAGAGGAGATGTGTGAGCTGTTTGCCGACATCCCCGAAGCCCTTGCCAACACCGTTGAGATTGCCAAACGTTGTAACGTAACCGTGCGTCTGGGTGAATACTTCCTGCCGCAATTCCCGACCGGGGACATGAGTACCGAAGATTATCTGGTCAAGCGTGCAAAAGAAGGCCTGGAAGAGCGTCTGGCATTTTTATTCCCTGACGAGGAAGAACGTCTTAAGCGTCGTCCGGAGTATGACGAACGTCTGGATACTGAACTTCAGGTTATCAACCAGATGGGCTTCCCGGGTTACTTCCTCATCGTTATGGAATTTATCCAGTGGTCGAAAGATAACGGTGTACCGGTAGGGCCAGGCCGTGGTTCTGGTGCAGGGTCACTGGTGGCCTACGCGTTAAAAATCACCGATCTCGATCCGCTGGAATTTGACCTGCTGTTCGAACGTTTCCTTAACCCGGAACGTGTCTCCATGCCTGACTTCGACGTTGACTTCTGTATGGAGAAACGCGACCAGGTTATCGAGCACGTAGCGGACATGTACGGTCGCGATGCGGTATCGCAGATTATCACCTTCGGTACGATGGCGGCCCGCAACGCCATCCGCGACGTGGGCCGCGTGATGGGACTGCCTTACCAGAGCGTGGATGTCGTGGCAAAGCAGGTGCCCATGGAACTGAAAATGACGCTGAAACGCGCATTGGAAGTCTCGCCGGAGCTGAAGCGGATGTACGACAGCGACCCGCAGGTCACAGAGCTGATCGATACCGCCCTGAAGGTGGAGGGAATGCCCCGCCACGCCTCTACACACGCGGCTGGTGTCGTCATCACACCGGAGCCGACGGACTACTATCTGCCGCTGGCCACCAACGACGGCCTGCCCGTTACCCAGTTCAACATGACCGAGATCGAAGAGCTGGGGCTGCTGAAGATGGACTTCCTTGGCCTGCGCACCCTGACGGTCATCCGGGACGCCGAGCTGGCCGTCCAGAAAAAAGACCCCTCCTTCTCCATCCGGAAGCTGGATTACGACGATGCGGCGACGTATAAGATGCTGGGACAGGGTGAGACGGAGGGCGTGTTCCAGCTTGAATCCTCGGGCATGAAGCAGGTGCTGGTGGGTCTGCAGCCGCAGAACCTTGAAGATGTCATCGCTCTCATCAGTCTTTACCGCCCCGGCCCGATGGACTCCATCCCCACCTATCTGCGCAACCGCCACGAGCCGGACAAGATCAGCTATAAGACGCCCCAGCTGGCGCACATCCTCGACGTCACCAATGGATGTATCGTCTATCAGGAGCAGGTCATGCAGATCTTCCGCGAACTGGCGGGCTTCTCCTTCGGACAGGCTGACAATGTCCGCCGCGCCATGAGCAAAAAGAAGCACGCCGTGATGGAGGCAGAGCGGGAGCATTTTGTCCATGGCTGTACCGAGCCGGGCCACGAGTGCCCGGGCTGCGTCGCCAACGGCATCTCCGAAAAAGTCGCCAATGAGATCTACGATGAGATGTCGAGCTTTGCTTCCTACGCATTCAACAAGAGCCATGCGGCCTGTTACGCCTACGTCGCATTCCAGACGGCCTACCTCAAGTGTCATTACCCCAGCGAGTTTATGGCCGCATTGCTCACCAGCGTGCTGGACAATACCGACAAAGTCATTGAATATTCGGGTGAGTGCGCCCGCCTTGGCATCAAGGTGCTTCCGCCGGACGTGAACATCTCGAACGGCGGATTCACGGCGGATGACGGCAAGATCCGCTTCGGCCTGAACGCCGTCAAGAATGTGGGTCGCAACCTCATCGAGCGGGTCGTGGAGGAGCGGAAGGAAAAGCCCTACGCAAGCCTCTACGATTTCTGCAAGCGGATGCACGGCACCGAGCTGAACCGCCGGGCCGTGGAGTGCCTCATCAAGGCGGGTGCGTTCGACGGCATGGGAATCAACCGCCACAGCCTTGTGGAGGCCGTGGACGGCATCATCAAGAGCGTGGAGAGCGACTCCCGCCGCAACCTCGAAGGGCAGCTCGACCTGTTCTCGGTGATGAGCGGCGAAGCGGAAGCTGCTGATGACAGCTACGAGATCAAGCCGTTCCCGGAGTACAGCCACACCGAGCTGCTCCAGCAGGAAAAAGAGGTCAGCGGACTCTATCTGTCTGGTCATCCGCTGGATGCCTACCGGGAGCAGTCGGCCCGCTTTGCCTCCAACAGCATCAAGGAGCTTACCGGCGAGGATGCCCACAAGCTGGACGGCGATCACGTCCGTATCGTGTGTACCATCGTCAAAAACCGGATGATGACCACCAAATCCAACACCATGATGGCCTTTACCAGTGTGGAAGATCTGACCGGCACGATGGAGATCATCGTCTTCCCGCGGGTTCTGGATACCTTCCGTGACGCGCTCAAGGAGAACGCCGTCGTGGTCATCGAAGGCCGTCTCTCGGTGCGGGAGGATGAGCCGTCCAAGCTGATGGCGGAGAGCATCCTGCCCATCGAGGGCTATGACCCCAAGCGTCCGCAGGCCAACCGCCCGAACCTCATGCGGGATGCTGCCCAAAGGCTCTATATCCGTCTGCCGTCCCGCAGCTGCCCGGAGTACGCGAAGGTCATCAATCTTCTTGAGATATTCGATGGCGATATGCCAGTCATTTTCTATCTCGAGGACGTCAGGCAGAAGCTTGCCGCACCCCGGAGGCTGTATGCTTCGGGCCACCCGCTGCTGTTTCAGGAGCTGAAGCGCCTGCTTGGCGAGCACAATGTTGCAACAAAATAACATTTCTGTGCACCAATCTTTACAAGCGCGCTGTTTCCAAATGGCTGACTTTGTGATATAATTGTCTAAGGCAAGCCATAGCAAATATGTTGCATCGAACCGGGCCGCATCTGTGGAAGAAGGGGATGCGCACGCCCCGAGTGGTATGTGAAGAAACAAATTGGAGGGAATCTCTCTATGGAAAAGCAAATCAAGACGATCGGTGTTCTGACCAGCGGCGGCGACGCCCCCGGCATGAACGCAGCTGTCCGTGCCGTGGTCCGTACCGGCCTGCACAAGGGCTTCCGCATGATCGGCATCCAGCGCGGCTACAACGGCCTGCTGAACGGTGAGTGCTTCGAAATGAATCTGCGCAGCGTCTCGAACATCATCTCTGCCGGCGGCACCATCCTTTACACCGCACGCTGCCTTGAGTTCAAGACCAAAGAGGGTCAGGATAAGGGTGCAGCCAAGTGCCGCGAGCTGGGCATCGATGCGCTGGTGGTCATCGGCGGCGACGGCTCCTACCGCGGCGCCCGTGAGCTGGCACACCGCGGCATCCCGATGATCGGCCTGCCCGGCACCATCGACAACGATATTGCCTGCACCGACTACACCATCGGCTATGATACGGCGATGAACACCGCGCTCGAGATGATCGACAAGCTGCGCGACACCACCCAGAGCCACGACCGTTGCAGCGTCGTCGAGGTCATGGGCCGCAACGCAGGCTACATCGCCTTGAACGTCGCCATCGCCTCCGGTGCTATGGCTGTGCTGCTGCCGGAGAAGGAATTTGATATGCAGCGCGACATCCTCGACAAGATCGTTGAGACCCAGCGCACCGGCAAGCGCCACTTTATCGTCATCGTCGCCGAGGGCATCGGCCACTCGCAGGAGATCGCCAACGAGATCCAGGCCCGCACCGGCATCGACACTCGCGCCACCATTCTGGGCCATGTCCAGCGCGGCGGCTCTCCTACGCTCCGCGACCGCGTGAATGCTTCTGCAATGGGCTACCACGCTGTCTGCCTGCTCGAGCAGGGCAAGTACAACCGCATCGTCGGCATGAAGGGCGAGCAGCTGGTGGACTACCCCGTGGACGAGGCGCTCGAGATGACCAAGAGCATCGACCCGGTCCTCGTGGACGTCTGCAATACCATCTCCATCTAAAAAGCAAGAATACTGCAGGGCTGCATTTCCCCGCAAAAGGGGAGGGCAGCTCTGTTTTTTCGTTTACGAAATGCCCCGTTTTGTGGTATACTATCGCATGAGAAATAAGACGCGGGCGTGATGCCGTGTCAGGCAGGAGAGTGGAACTGTGGAACTGGAACAAGCCAGAAAGCGCGTCGAGGAACTGCGCGCTGTTATCGAGAAGAATAACCGCCTTTATTACGATCAGGATGCCCCCGAGCTGGAGGACTTCGAATACGACGCCCTGACCCGGGAGCTGAAGGAGCTGGAAGCGCAGTACCCCGAGCTGGTCACGGCCTCTTCGCCCACCCAGCACGTCGGCGGAACGCCCAGCGGTCGCTTCCAGAAAGTGACCCATGCGGTCAAGATGGAGAGCCTGCTGGATGCATTTTCCTACGATGAACTGCGTGATTTTGACCGCAGAGTGCGGGATGCAGGCATTGAACCGGAGTATGTGGTCGAGATCAAGATCGACGGCCTTTCGTGCAGCCTCGAATACGAGAACGGGGAGCTGGTGCGTGCTTCCACCCGAGGCGACGGCGTGGTGGGCGAGGATGTCACTGCCAATGTCCGGGCCATCAAAAAGATCCCGAAGAAGCTGAAGAATGCCCCCGAGTTTCTCGAGGTGCGCGGCGAGGTCTATATGCCCCACGAGGCATTCCGGCATCTCTGTGCCGAGCAGGAATTGCAGGGCGCCGCTCCCTTCAAGAACCCCCGCAACGCCGCTGCCGGTTCGCTGCGCCAGAAGGACGCGAAGATCACCGGGAGCCGGGGCCTCTCGATCTTTGTATTCAATGTCCAGCAGGTGCGGGGCAAGGAGCTGTCCACCCACGCAGAGAGCCTCGATTACCTCAAGAGCCTCGGCCTTCCGGTCTCGCCCCGCTACCATATCGTCCACGACATCGAGGATGCCATCCGGGAGATCGAGCAGATCGGCCAGAACCGTTCGAAGCTCGACTTCGATATGGACGGTGCAGTCATCAAGGTCAATGATTTCGCCCAGCGCGCGCAGATGGGTTCCACCAACAAATTTCCCCGGTGGGCCATCGCCTTCAAGTACCCGCCCGAGGTCAAGGAGACGACCCTGCGCAGCATCGAGGTGGCTGTGGGCCGCACCGGCGTGCTGACCCCGACGGCCTGCTTCGACCCCGTCTTTCTTGCCGGTACGACAGTGGCCCGTGCGACCCTCCACAACGAGGACTTCATCCGCCAGTTCGGGCTTTGCATCGGCGACACCATTCAGGTGCGGAAGGCCGGCGACATCATCCCGGAGGTCATCGGCGTCGTCCACCACCCGGAGGATGCCGCGCCCTACCAGATGCCGGAAGTCTGCCCGTCCTGCGGGGCACCGGTCGTCCATCTTGAGGACGAAGCCGCCCTGCGCTGCGTCAACCCCGAGTGCCCGGCCCAATCTCTGCGCAACATCATCCATTTTGCCTCCCGCGACGCCATGGATATCGACGGTCTGGGCACGGCGGTGGCGACCCAGCTGGTGGACAAGGGCCTTGTCCACTCGGCGGCAGACCTCTATGACCTGACCCTCGAGCAGCTGCTGACGCTGGAAAAGTTCAAGGAGAAGAGCGCAACGAATCTCCTCCACGCCATCGAAAATTCCAAGCAGAACAACCTCGACAAGCTGCTGTTCGGCTTCGGTATCCGCAACATCGGCGACAAGGCCGCTGCATTGCTGGCTGAGCATTTCGGCACACTGGAAGCCATCCGGGAGGCGGATATTGAAAAAATCAGCGAGATCGACGGTTTCGGAGGCGTGATGGGCCAGAGCGTGGTAGAGTTCTTCGCCAAGGACGGCACCACCGACCTTGTCCACCGTCTGGCCGACGTCGGCGTGAACATGACGTGGAAGGGCGAGCCGAAAGGGGATAAGCTGGCGGGCAAAACGCTGGTCGTCACCGGCACCCTTGAGAGCCTCTCCCGCAATGAGGCAGAGGCCCTCATCGTCAAGAACGGCGGCAAGGCCAGCGGTTCGGTCTCCAAGAAAACGGCCTATGTCGTAGCCGGTGCGGCGGCAGGCTCCAAGCTGACCAAGGCGCAGACCCTCGGCGTGCCCGTGCTGACGGAAGCGGAATTCCTCGCTATGCTGCGGGACGAACCGGAAGCTTAACATAAACAGAACAGGCCCAGAGGCCCACGCAGTGGAGAACCGCTGCGTGGGCCTTTTTGCGTTCTAAAAGCGCCGCCGCCGCATACAGTAGGAGCAAGAAGCCAAAGCGACGAGACGGAAGGAGAAACGAGATGGACGAGTATTACCGGGCCGTTCAGGCCCTGCCTGCATGGCTGGCGCGGCCTCTGAGCGCCCTGCCGCCGGACATTGCAGAACAGGTACATGAGATACGCCTTCGGGTAGGCTGCGGGGTGCAGCTGACCATCGGGGGCAGGCCCTGCTGCCCGGCGGGACTGCCCGCCCTGCAAAAGCTCCGCCTGACGCCGTTGCAGATGGAGGAGATCTTTCTCACCCTCTGCAACGGGTCGGTGCACAGCCACGAGACAGAGATCGCGGCAGGCTATGTCACCCTCGGGTGCGGATGCCGCGCCGGGCTGGCCGGGCGGTTCTACTGCCCGCCGGGGCAGAGCGCCGTTTTGCAGGAGCTGCGCTCGGTCAACATCCGTGTGGCCCGCAGCCGGGAGTTCCCTCTGCCGCAGAAGCTCCGGGCTATTTTGCAGCAGCGCTTTGTGGGGATGCTCCTGATGGGGGAGCCGGACAGCGGCAAGACGACCCTCCTGCGGGGCATCGCGCGAGAATTGGCAAGCCGGGAAAGAGCAGTGGCCGTCATCGACGAGCGGCGGGAGATATTCCCCTCGGAGGAAACAGCGGCCCTGCCTCTCGATATCCTCAGCGGCGTGCCGAAGGGGCAGGCAGTGCAGATGGCTCTGCGCACTCTCTCGCCGCAGGTGATATTACTGGACGAGCTGGGCGGGATGGACGAGCTTTATGCCCTCGAACAGGGGCTGTTCAGCGGAGTGGAGTTCATCGCCACTCTCCATGCCGCCAGCTGGGAAGAAGCCGCCCGCCGCCCGCAGGTGCAGTATCTCCAAAAATGCGGTGCGCTCCATGCAGCGGTACTGCTGAAGGGCCGCACCGCGCCGGGCCAGCTGAAAGAGGTGCGGTTCTTATGAAGACGCTGCGGATCGTCGGGGCACTGTTCTGGCTGGGCTGCGGCTGGTGCGCAGGAGATGCGGCCTGCCGGAACGCCCGGCGGCATCTGGAGGCGCTGGAAGAGATGCTCCTGCTCTTGCAGCGGGTCCGGCAGGAGATCGATTACCGCCGCACCGACCTCACCCTGCTGTTCCGCAGGCTGGAACGGGAGGGGGCTGTCCGGGGCGAGAGCTTTCAGGCTCTTTGCCCGCCGCCCGGGCTGACCCGCCCGGAGCGGGACTGCTATACCGAGTGCTTTTCGGGCATTGGACGGGCGGAGGCCGGGCAGGAATGCCAGCGGCTGACGTTTTATCAGGAGCGGTTCAGGGTATTTTTGCGTCAGGCAGAGGAACGCACCCGCCCTCAGCTGGAGCTTTGCCATAAGCTGGGCATTGCCGCCGGGCTGGCAGCGGCCATCCTCTGCCTCTGAAGGGGGAATGTGTATGGAGATCGACCTGATCTTTAAGATCGCGGCCATCGGCATCATCGTCGCGGTGCTCAACCAGCTTCTTATCCGCTCGGGCCGAGAGGATCAGGCGATGATGACCACGCTGGCAGGGCTTGTGGTGGTGCTGTCCATTTTAGTCAAGCAGATCAGTGTGCTCTTCGTCACCATCAAGTCCCTCTTTGCGCTATGAGCGCCCTCACGATGCTGGGGCTTGCGGTGGTGGGAGCCGTCCTGTACACCCTGTTCCAGAAGAGCGCCCCGGCTTTCGGGCTGTTCGTCTCGATGGGGGCGGCAGTCCTCGTGCTGTGGAAGATCAGCACGGCGGCCGAGATCGTGCTTGCCGGCCTTGAGAGACTGGAACAGCGGGCAGGCGGCGACGCCTTTTCCTGCCTGCTGCGGTGTACAGGCGTTATCCTGCTGGCCGACTACGCCCGCGCACTCTGCGAGGAAGCCGGGGCCGAATCGCTGGCGTGGTGCACGGCACTGGCAGGCCGGGTGCTGGTGCTGGCGGCGGCGTGGCCCCTGCTGGAAGAGATCGGCCAAAAGATCGGGAGCATTGCGGGATGAAATGGGACAAGTTTTTTCGCTTCGGGCTGGCCATACTGTTTTTGTGGACGAGCCTTGCGCTCGCGGCCCCGGCGGCGCGGGCCGCTTCGGATACGACGCTGCCTGGGAGCGCCCTCTGGGAGCCGTATTTACAGCAGAGCCGCATTGATCTGGAGGACGCCGTATCCTCGCCGTGGGAGACGCTGAAAAGCTTTCTGCCCCAGTCCTTGGGGACAATGGTGCAGCAGACGGCCCGGGACTATACATCGGTCCTCCTGTTCCTGACGTTGACCGCGGTGCTGGGGCTTCTGGCGGGAGAGTGTGCCGACAGCGATCTGCTGGATCTGGCTGCGGCGGGCGGCTGTGGTGTCCTGCTCTGGGGGAATCTGGTGGAAGAGGCACAGACGCTCTGCGCGCAGATGGAGAGCTGGCGCAGCTTCTTGCTGGGCTTTCTGCCCGTCTATGCGGGCGTCCTCACGATGGGCGGCGAAGCAGCGGCAGGCAGCGCAGCCAGCGGAACGCTGCTGACGGCGCTCTGTTTTCTGGCACAGCTAGCTGCAGCCTTCGTGCAGCCTCTGCTCCACTGTTATCTGATGCTCAGCATGGCCTGCTGCATCAGCGCAGAACCGGCGCTGGGCGTCTTCTGCAAGGGGGTCGGCAGCGCCCTCCGCCAAGCGCTGGGCTGGGCCGGGAAAGTGCTGGTCGCTCTGCTGGGCTTGCAGCGGGCTGCGGCGTTCCAGCTGGACCGCTTTTCGCTCCGCACCGGCCAGCTTCTGGCCGGGAGCGTGCCCATCATCGGGCAGACCCTCAGCAGTGCGTCGGAGTCCATCCTTGCAGGGGTGCAGATGCTCAAGAGCGGGCTGGGGCTGGCAGCGCTGTCGGTGCTGGGGGCAGAATTCGTGCCGCTCTATCTGGGGCTGATGATCCAGCTGGCCCTGCTTATGGGGTGCAGTCTGCTTTGCAGCCTGACGGGCATCTCGCGCTGCCGCGCCCTGTTCGACTGCTTCGCCGAGGCGGTGCGCTGTATGGCAGCAGCTGTGGCCCTCTTCTTCGGGCTGGCAGCGGCAGGGGTGGCTCTGCTTTTTATGGTAGGAGGTGGTTCGTGATGCAGGCGCTGGAGCGTTACAATCTTTACTTCCTCGACAGCGTAACCATCGGTAATACCCAGGCGATGCGCGCCGCGCAAGGCACTGGCGTGAAGGTGATCAAACGGAAGGTGTTCCTCGACGATTCGCAAAATGAAGCGGACATCCGTATGCAATTTAATCGCGCAATTGACCTGGCACGTCGCAACGGTTCAACCATTGCCATTGGACATCCTCACCCTTCAACGGTACGCGTGCTACAACAGATGGTTTATAACCTGCCGCCAGACATTACGCTGGTGAAAGCCAGCAGCTTGTTGAATGAACCGCAGGTTGATACGTCTACACCGCCGAAAAACACTGTGCCCGACACACCGCGTAATCCATTCCGTGGCGTGAAACTGTGCAAACCGAAGAAGCCGATAGAACCTGTTTATGCTAATCGCTTCTTTGAAGTATTAAGCGAAAGCATCAGCCAGAGCACGCTGATCGTTTACTTCCAGCATCAGTGGCAAGGCTGGGGCAAACAGCCCGAAGCGGCAAAACTTAACGCTAGCGCAAATTAAAGGCGCTACGCGTAATGCGATGGTGCGACCGCGTTTTGTCGCGCCATTGCCATAAGCGGAAAGACCACAGTAACGCCTGGTAACCCACCTTCACGCTGCGCACATTGGTAATCAGGCGCTTATACATACCGGAAGTAAATATCTCAGCAATCATCCGTTGGCGGGTAATAATATCCGGCTCTTTGCGCACCGCATGGCAAACACGCAATGCTTCGTAGGTTATTTGCTGATGAAATTCCGGATAAATCGTAATTTTGTCGGCATAATTTCGATTTAATTTCTCCAGCAGGCGGGTAATCTTAATATAGTGACGTTGATAATTAAGGTTTTTATTCCCTTGTCTATGCAACCGACTCACTGACGTATTATGCAGATAATATTTATATAATGATTGCTCGGTATATCGCGCACGCAGCGCGTTAAACATAAATTCTGTTGTCCAGACAATATCCTGATGATGTAATCCGGCAATAAATCTAATGTTATTTTTAACAATAACATCGCGGCGATAAACCCCCATCCAGACCACGTGTGTCCAACGGCGGGAAGAAAGTCCCATCCGCAGCCAGTCCGGACCAGTTAATACACCGGTTGAGCGAAGGCGATCGGTAGGGATGGATTGCCAGGTTTCACCCGTTTCACGAAAACACCAATCAGCGTTGCACTGCGCCACGTCGAGGTCGTCCTCTAACGCCATGGTCATCAGCGTTTCGTACATGGTGGGATAGACCTCATCGTCAGCATCGACAAAAGCGACATATTTTCCCGTTGCCACTTCAATCCCACGATTACGCGCCACCGATGCGCCAGCATTCGCCTGATGCAACAAACGAACGTGCGGATAGTTTTCTGCGTAATGCTTTGCTATTTCAACAGAATTATCCGTTGAACCATCGTTAATAATAATGATTTCCAGAGCAGTCCATGTTTGCGTAATTAAAGATTCCATACAAGTGCGGAAATCATTGCCCGCATTATATAACGGAATAATAACACTAAGTTTATTGGTGCTGTTCATCATAAATTACCGACGACCTCTGAAGTTATCCTGACGTTTTACAGGCTTTGTATTAAGAAACTATTAAGCCTGTGAGATATTATTTTTACCGGTGAGAGAGTCACGTCAGGGTAGAGAGATAATGAGAGCAGCTATATAAGAGATCAGCGCAATTACGATATCTTGATTACACTGACAGGATTTTACATATTTAACGGATTATCCTCAGGCAAAAGGGCTGGAATACCAGCCCTTGTTCGTGTTAATCCCAGCTCAGAATAACTTTCCCGGACTGGCCCGAACGCATAGCGTCAAAGCCCTT
>OHIN01001644.1_pt1 | contig 11110 bp, 6 predicted proteins | sample 1568261 | NCBI WGS metagenome assembly OHIN01 (sample SAMEA3879578, study PRJEB24766) | human gut metagenome | biome: human-associated habitat; feature: feces | place: USA | collected 1985/1987
AATAGCCGCCCGCAAAAATCTTTATATCTTGATGCTCACTTAATAACGGAACAATTACTTCATTTTTTATACGTATTAGAAGTTTTTCCGCATTGCCGGCAAATGCAGCATCTCCAAAAATCGGCTCTGCCACCCATGGTGAAAGGTCGTCGTTCCAGCTATCAACCTGCACTGTAATAAACAAAAAATCTGTACTCTGCGTTATAGCTTTTATATGAGAAAGCTCCTCTTCGAGCAATGGTAACTCGTGTTCTCCTATCATTTGCAGCAAGACTATTTTTGCTTCACGATTGCCTTGATAATTGACTTTCATCCTCTACTCGCCTCCTAGTTCCGTTGCAAATATTATATATTCTTTGAGGCAGAAAATCAAAAAAACTCCCGACACACCTAAGTGCATCGGGAGTTGGATTGCAGACGAATCAACAACATGAATAGGAACAACATTAGCAGCAAAGCTTAACTCCACATTATACGGCGGTCTGCTAAACAATTCTATCATAGCAGGATATTCTTTGCTTATAGGCTTACTGAATCTGTAAAACTCTGGCTTCTGCTTGCTCTTGTCAATATGCTGATATCCAGCCGTCTGTACATACTGCCAAAATTTGCTGACGAACTCCGGTGTAAGCGCTTCTACAATCAGCACAATACCCAAATCCTTAGTAGCCCTAAAAGAACTGTCTTCACTTTCCATATAGATATCACAAGCAGCACCGCCTATGATAACATATTGATCCATAAAGTCACTAAAGCTTTCTTTAAAACTTTTTAATCCAGGTACCATGCTGTCCCTCCCAAACTTCATCCATAATTCCATCCAGCGCCTGCTCGACGCGTTCATCATGAATATCCATTAGCGACAGAACTAAAGATATCGGATCAGGTATATCCAGCTGCGAAAACAGCAACGGATTATATGACCATAATTGCAATTCACTTTGCTTTTTGTTATCAAGCAATTCGCTATGCAAGACACTTAAATCAACATTCTTTTTATACATAGCATACTTAGTAGGCAAAGTATTGGCAAGCATACTTTTTTCAGCTAACGCATCTTCCCCGGCCAGCACCAGTTCCTTCACGACACATCCATTATCTATATATCCACACTTCCATATCGGTGAATTAAATCTTGCTTTCAATTCCTCAAACAGTTCCTGCTTCGCTAACTGACTGCGCAAAACATTATTCTGTTTGTCCTTCTCTACGTAAAACAATTCGCTGGCTTCAAGCTCACGCATTGCTCGCGTTATACTCATAGCAGAATACGGCAAAAACTCAACAGCTTTTTTTATATAGAGGAAAGGCTCGCAAGAATAAAGATACATCATTGCCAAAAGCTGCGCGGGCAGGGAAAACCTTACATTTTTATTTCTTGCGTCGCCGATTGCTTGCAAAAACATTCCCAAAAACGGCAGATAGGCTTGCTTGCCATCCACAATAAAAGGTACTTTCTGTTGAAGCAAGCCTTTCATTTTAGAATATGTTAAGCTTCTCGGATGATAAACGACAGGTAAATTTTTCTCACTGCTTATTTTTTTCATATGATTAACCAGTGTAGGAATCGTAGGCTGCTCATATACAGGAGCTATAGCCAGGAATTTCACTTCATTTATTTCTACCAAAACGTAATCGTAAGCCTCAACAAGCAAACGGCTTAAGCTAGCAAAATCGCTAAATTTTTGGCACACTGCGTCTATTCCAAAAATATCTTTCAAAAATTTCTCCATCTCGCTCTCTCCTTTCTAACATATTTTTTATCATTATAACATAAAAATGTTATAATGTCATTTTTTATGTTAGAATATTAAGCAAGGTTGAAACTTATATCTTTATGCCGGTTTTATCGCTGTTTTTATTTCTCAACATTAAATTATAAAATGACTGCCTTTACTCCTTAATGTATTCTTCACATAATTCAAGTTCAACTGTTTTATAATAATCGTCTTTAAAAAGCTCATAGAAAAACTCTCTGAGTTCTTTGATGAAAATAGCTTCAGTCAGTTCTCCAAATTTCTTATTATAAGTTTTAGGAGGATATTGCGCATTACAGAAAAACATAATAGTTCCATCATAATCCGAAATCCCCTTAAAGTAGCCGAAAGGATACCCAAACCTATAACAAAACAAACACTCAAAAATATTTGCTGCATCAGAAGAAAAATCATCGCTATAGCTTTCATCATATTTTTTACAAAAAGCTTCCGGAGTCTTTTCATTCAGATTGCTTACAATATAAGAAAGCCGGTAATCATTCAGGGCAAGATATGCTAACTGATGATAGACATCCATACTAGCAAGCCATTCAAGATTCTTTTTGCCAATTCCTCTTTTGCTTTCAAAATATTCTTTGATGTAATCAATAGGAGGCATTTTATAATCCTTGCTGATATTGTCAAAATCCTTGATGATAACGCCTTTTCCAGTGTCGTTTATGTGATCGTAACCCATGATATTGATAACGTATAATAAGTTGCGCAAATTCAATTCAAAAAGATAGACATAGAGACTACCTTTGCTTACAATTAAGTTACCACACAAAACTTGAAAGAAGGTAGAATCTATGTCTGGTAACATTATACAATTAAACGAGCAATTTATCCATAACGAACTTAAAACTATTGTGAAAAATAGTGTAGAAGAAACTCTCAATGCTCTTTTGGATGCAGAAGCTGACAAACTTGTACAAGCTGAACGCTACGCACGCGACCAAACAAGAAAAGGTTATCGTGCCGGACATTACGAAAGATCATTCTCTACTCAAGCTGGTGACGTTACTTTAAAAGTACCTAAATTAAAAGGTCTTACTTTTGAGTCTGCTATTATTCAGCGCTACCAAAGACGTGAATGCTCTGTAGAAGAAGCCTTGGTAGAAATGTATCTTGCCGGTGTTTCTATGCGTCGCGTTGAAAGTATTACAGAAATTCTCTGGGGACAGAAGGTTTCAGCTGGAACCATTAGCAATCTGAATCAAAAATGCTTTGCTCAAATTGAAGAATGGCGCTCCAGGAAGCTTACAGAAAAGTACCCCTATGTTTTTGTAGACGGTATTTTCCTAAAAAGATGTTGGGGAGGCTCCTTTGAAAACGCCTCTGTATTAGTTGCTATTGGCGTCACAGAAGACGGATACAGAGAAGTTATAGGTACAGCCGAGGGCCTTAAAGAAGATACCGAAAGCTGGAAAAATTTCTTTGTATGGCTGAAAAGCCGTGGCTTAGATGGCGTAAAACTTATAATTGGCGATAAAAATTTAGGCATGGTAGAAAGCATAGGTGAAGTGTTTCCAAATGCCAGATACCAACGCTGCACGGTGCATATGTACCGTAATATATTTTCTGTAGTTCCACGTAAAACTGTCAAGGAAGTTGCCAAGATGCTCAAAGCAATTCATGCTCAGGAGAATAAAGCAGCAGCTAAAGAAAAAGCTAAATCAGTAATTTGCAGATTACGTGAGATGAAGATTAACAAGGCTGCCGATAAACTAGAAAATGGTTTAGAGGAAACCTTAACCTATATGGATTTTCCGTCAGAGCATTGGTTGCGTATACGTACCAATAACGTTATTGAACGTGTAAACAGAGAAATAAAGCGTCGCACAAGAGTGATTGGCACGTTTCCTGATGGTGAATCAGCATTGATGCTTGTATGTGCAAGATTGCGTTATATAGCCAGCAATGATTGGGGCAAAAAACGTTACTTGAACATGAAACATCTAACAGATATGCTTGCCGAAGAACTGTATTGCGAAGCAAAAATATCTTAAACTCAGCTAACTTAATAAGCAAAGGTATCTCAAGCAGAAGCTAATTGATATTTAACGGTGAAGTGCACTAACCGTTAAACTTATATACTAAACTTCTGCTAGGATGTCTGAAGAAATTTGCGCAAAACTATTGACAGTACCTTTAGTTTTGTTTGAGCGATTATTACTATATTTTTTTAACTGACATTGCGATTGCTACGCTCAATTGCACCTACATAATTGAGGTGCAGGTCGCAAAAATCTGCTAATTGTTCTTGAGTTAATTTTTGTTCGATGCGTAAGGCTCTAACATTAGCACCGAGTATATTAAAATAATCCATGAACCTGCATCCTTTGGAACGATACTTATATTCTTCGTTATATAGGAGCAAAAATCAAAAGTATACAGAATATAAGTAGCATTTTAGGAGAGAAACTAAAAATTAGGAGCAGAGTAAGGAAAAAAGGAAGTGAAAAATTGGTCGATTTTTATAAATCAGATGCAGGAGCACAAGCTGCGTGGAAGGGGTTCTCATCTCAAACGCTTTATATTGCATACAGACTCATTTCCGATGAAGGCGGATACGAGTATTACCCGGAAGACGTTGAGGATTTGGTAGTCAAAAAGAATGGCGTTGTAGTGGAAGCTGTTCAGGTCAAGAACATATCAGCTGATATAACGCTTTCAAGTCTTGCTGCTACAAAAACCTCTCAGAGCGGAGAGGGATTCTTTAATCGCATGTGTAGCTTACACAAACAAAATCCATCTTTCAGAGGTATTAAGGTTGTCTACTTTAACACTCTCGGTGCTGAACTGCAGGAAGTACAAAAAGGAAATACAAATACAAAAAAAGCTATAACGAAAAAGCTTGTAGAAAACCATGCTTTATCCGAAGAGGACGCGGCATGGTTGCTTGATTCTGTGCATTTTGAAAAAGTCAATATTGATGATTTGAAGTTAAATATTCATACTCAAATCAGTGATTATGTTCCGGTAATGTCTGCGCCTGCGCTGGCAAAAGATCTATTGATTCAACATATTTCTACACTTTCTAAAAGCAAAGGATGCACTACACTAAAAATGTGGCAAGAAAAAATCCATGAAATTGGAGCAAACATTGCCGCAATAGACGGTTTTTACAAGGAATACAACAAATCTCTTGTTCGTTTAGATGAATTGCAACTAACTTGCGATTATGAACAGCTGGAAAAAGAGTATTTGCAAGGTGTGTCTGCACATCCTGCGCATATTCGAAACAATTTCGATTTCAAACGAAATTATTGGATGGAAGAGATACAAGCTGTAATTAACAGTATAGGTGTCGCAATTCTTAAGGGTGTTTCTGGCCAAGGAAAGACCACCCTTTGTTATCGCTACTTAATTGATACATATCCTGAAGGCTGTGTATTTTGTGTGCGCACCATTGCTAACGAAATACAAGCACAAAACTTAGTTTCAGCGTTAGACGGTCTTGGTAAGCATAATGCGCATCTCATCATCTACATCGATGTACAACCAGGCGAAACACTTTGGGCGTTTTTGCTCCAAGAGTTGCAAGCCCGAGGTCTCTCCATTCCCGTTCTTATTTCCATTAGAGATGAAGACTATAACCGAACTCCAATTAGTGGGAAAGCAATCCGATATGGCGTTGTAGAATTGACATTGTCAAAAGAAGAAGCTGCACATATTTATAGTTCTTATACAGAAGCAAAGCCTCATGCTGAGCACAGAACTTTTGAAGAAGCATGGCAAGCTTTTGGTGGACAAGGGTCATTGATTGAATTTGCATATTTGTTGACTAATAATCAGACTTTGGCCCAGCGTCTTCAAGAGCAGATTGATGCATTGTTACAAGAAGGTATTTCTGATGATTGGTTAGAATTACTTCAATTGGTTTGTTATGCAGGGCGATTAGGATGTGCTGTTAATCTTGTGGACGTAAAAAAAGAAATCCAATGTTCCACGATGCATGCTGCTGTTAGACGTCTAAAAGATGAATACCTCATCAGAGTAGTTGATGAGAATACCATTGAAGCGCTTCATCCTGTACGTGCAAAAATCGTTTTTGATGCATTGTGCGATCAGATTTACACCGAATCAAGAGAAGTTGTATTCAAGGCTCTGTCGTGTATATCATCACAAAATGTGCGAGTGGTTCTGTTGGATTATTTCTCTAATCAACAATATGATATAAAAGATGTACAGCGACTCTCTCAAATAAAGTTCTGTGACTGGGTAGGATTTGCAAATGCTATTAAGTCAATGCTTTGGTTAGATGCGAAGCGTTATGTTGAGAGCAACATGACATTCATTAGCTCTCTGGTAGCCAAACGTGGTAAAGGATGGCTCTGTTTTTTACCCCTTGACCTTTCTGGTATTGAACAATCAGATGAGCTAATTGCGGATAGAATGAAAGATCTATCTATTTTCAATAAGGCAGATTTACAAAATGCCATTGATGAGGTCAAAGAATCACTAACCTCTCTCTCCATCAATTATCAAGCAATAGACTGTTTTTTGAAAAATTGTGCAGTGCCATCAGTTTTGCCTAATTCAGATGCTGATCGTTCTTCGTTTGGATATGCGCTATTTTGGATGTCAAAGCGAGATAATAACGTCATATTACCATTCAAAACTGATGAAATAGTTACCAGTGTTTGCGCAGGCGAACTCCAACCATCTGCGGATGCAATACGTGGGCTATTTGAACATCCTGCTTTAGAGGAAAGCTATTTGGCTGCTGTAGATGTATTCGTGGAGAGGCTTATCCGTGAAATGCAAGTACTTACTTTTTCGGTTACAAGCGATGAAGTGTCATGTAAATTTATTCCGCCTCTTTCGACAGAAACAGTGATTCCTGAGAACACCAAAAACACAAATCAGTATTGGCGAATTAAAATGCTGGATATTTTAAAGCAACTGTATCCAGAGAAAGAGTATATTGATATTGAGTTGATTGGTGTTGATATCCTTCGGGATATTGGTATTGAAGCTCTGGATTATAAACTTCACATCCATAAGAGCAAGCGCCCAAATTCATGGGTATCTGAATTGAATGGATGGACAAAAACACGAATAGATTATAGCTTGCGTCCTTCTTCGTGGCAGGAATATGTAGCTGATATTGACGAAATAAGAACCAATGTCCATGATTTGATTGTTGAGACAATTAAACTCATTGATGATGTATACAGAAAAGGGAGATATACACAGGATCGAGGAAAAAGGGTTAATAATTGGCTAAAAGTGTTTAGAGAACACACTTTTGTCGAAAATCGACTTCCCGCTTTTGCTGTTGATCCATACTGTCTTTATTCTGAAGGAAACGCCAAAAGCCCCTTTGCAGAGTATTTTACAATGCGTCAATTGCTTTCAGTTGGTAAGTATGAGAACTTTAGAAAACGATTGAATGATGTGTATTCCTCGTTGGATAATTTTTATAATCAGTTTGTAGAAGTTCTTCGTGTAAGAATTAATAAGCAAGATATTAGCATTGTTAAGAATCCAAGACTCGCTATGTTTAATCTATATTCTGCGGCTAAAGCTATCGTGGAATTTCAGAAAGAGTATGAATTGTTATTTTCCGAATACAGTTCACTTAATGAAGATTTTGCAAAGCAAGAACTTGAGAATATTCTTACTTTAGTTAATGTTTGGCGTTATGTGCTTGATAATCAACCGAAAGGTTGTGCCATTGCTTATGACTCAAAACAAAAATATCGTAAGGGAACAAACTATTTTTGTGATACGCTTTCAAAAGCAGTTACGGCGGTGAACGGTACCCTTCTTAAAGGTAATAAATATGCCTATATCATTGTTGATTACAATATGGAAGAGGATAATAGCCTTGAGAATGAATACACCAGAATCGTGATGACAATCAGGGATGTATATAAAAACAGTATTTTGCCATCAAGTGATAGATGGTATTTGGAAACGCAATCCTTAGAGTTAGCATATGTACCTGTTTTTTCTGGTGTGCTTTCGCCGGTAGTGTACTCGATTCCGTTCTATAAACTTTTGGATACAGAAGAATCCAACATAGCAAAACCGATGTATCCGTGTGAGATAGAACCTGTGCTAATTGAAAAAATGAATGCAACAAATTCTTTGAAGCTGTGGATTGAGTCCATGAAAAAACTTGGCGAAATGAAGTTGTACATTCAGAGATATCAGCAAATTGTTCAGACTTCTATTGACGAGAAATGTCTTTGTAGTATGACTGCATATACAGAAATGCTTATTGACAAAATCAATACATTGTGGAACGACTTTATTTTGGTAGAAAATCTCGTAAGCGAACTGATTGAAAATGCAAATGAGCAAAATAGAGAGTTGCTAAATGTTGTAAAACTTTTCTTTGATTGTTACGAAGAAATCGAAACTGTAATAAGTACGCAAAATGATCCGAGCGAACTTATACAAATAATTGAAACGGTATCCATAGTAATGTTTCTCTTATTGGATAACGTATAATAAGTTGCACAAAATCAATTTAAAAAGATAGACATAGGGACTATCTTTGCTTACAATTAAGTTACCACACAAATCATGAAGAGGTTAGCATCTATGGTTTGGTAACATTATACAATTAAACGAGCAATATATTCATAACGAACTTTAAACTATTGTAAAAAATAGTGTAGAAGAAACTCTCAATACTCTTTTTGACGCAGAAGCTGACAAACTTGTACAAGCTGAGCGCTACGCACGTGAGCAAACAAGAAAAGGTTATTGTGCCGGACATTACGAAAGATCATTCTCTACACAAGCTGGTAATGTGACTTTAAAAGTATCTAAATTAAAAGGTCTTAATTTTAAGTTTGCTATTATTCAGCGCTATCAAATACGTGAATGCCTTGTAGAAGAAGCGTTGGTCGAAATGTATCTTGCCGGTGTTTCAATGCGCCGTGTAGAAAGCATTACAGAGATTCTCTGGGGATAGAAGGTTTCAGCCGAAACCATTAGCAATCTGAATCAAAAATGCTTTGCTCGAATGTGAAATTTTCGTCTGAGCATTTGCTGCGTGTACGTATCGATATTGACAGTACCTGAAATTCAGTATCCACTATTATGCAAATCTCTGATATAATTTACTTGGGATATTTTGAGCATCTACATTTCCGCATTTATTCGTAGTAGCTGAAAAATAAAGGATAAATTATTTGGGATATTGTTGTAAGGTGTTCAGCTTTTTTTAGGAAATCAACCTTTGTATTACTTGAAAAAAGTATTCAGGGTAATAGTTGTGATATTATGGATGGCAGTCAAGAAGCCTTTAACTTACGCAAGCAAAAATATAATATTAGATGAACAATGAGGAAGGGTTATCATGGAAAATAATGAAATAAATCTATTTGAATTAGATGAATTACCAAGATATGTTGAAATAGCTTATAAAAAATTAAAGAACAGTATTTTCTTTGATAAATCCAATGTTATTACACGAAATGATCTCGTTGAATTTGAATATGGTGATCAGTGGGAGAATAAGCTCAAAGATTTAGCGGCATCACTTACTAATTCCGCAAAATGGGAAAGTAAAGAAAAAGAGATTTTAGAAGTTATAAATATTTTTACTCTTCCTAAAACAATAAATAATACTACAGATAAAGAGAAAAGTAAGGTCATTTTCAATAAAAATCATAATGAAAAAATCAACATTAAAGATTTTCAATATATGATTGACATGCCTATAGAAGGGCATATTTTGGGCGTTCTGTGGATTTTACTTATTGGTCGCTATCTTGATGAAGATGACAAGATGTATAAGCATTCTTATGGCAATAGATTGCGCAGGAGTATGTTTAAGAAGGGTAAAAAACCTACATATTATCCAGGAATGTTTGAGCCTTATTTTTCTCAATATACGGCTTGGCGTGATAATGGTATAGATATTGCCAGAGAACACCTTGATAAAGGTGATGACATAATTATTCTTACTATGGATTTGCAGCGCTATTACTATTCTGTAAATTATCAACAGGACGAGTTTGATAATATGCTCCAAGTTTTAAAAGGAGAAAATGATGATGAGGAATCCGAAGAAACTGATGTATTAACCCGTATTCATAATTTTGTTTTTAACGTGATACGGAGTTATTCCTGTAAATTACGTAGTGAATGTAAAGATGAAGGTTTATGGATTACAGATAATAGTATTCAGCAAAATAGTGATGAGCATGCTAACAATGTTCTTCCGATAGGCTTTTTACCATCTTGCATTCTAGCAAACTATCGACTCAATGTTTTAGATCAACAAATTAATAGTCGTTGGAATCCTTTGTACTATGGTCGTTATGTAGACGATATTATTATTGTTGATAAGCTAGAAAAGAATAGTGAGCTGTATAAGCTGATTTATAATCAGAATACAGAGGCTTCCGATATTATAGAATTATATTTGACAAACTGTAATGCAAAAAAATGTGAAGCTTGTTTTAATCAATCTGAAAGAGCTTTATTTTGTCATAGTAATATTAAACAAAATGAAGATAAAGATGATAAAAATGTTGAAGATCAAGATTATTATTATCTCAATCCTGATTTTTTAAAAGTGCCTCTTGCTAGTCAGAGTAGTCAAAATGCTGAAACTGGCACAATGAAGGTTAATGGAGATGTGTATATAAAGGTTCAGAATAAAAAAGTTCGCTTATTTGTTTTTGATTCTGGCTCATCTGATATGCTGCTACGATATTTCCAAAATGAAATCTTAAAAAATTCCAGTGAGTTTAGATTTTTAGCGCCAGCAGATACGATATATAGCGTTGATTCTTATTGTAAATTATTCGATGTAAAGTATTCGGACAGTATTAATAAAATAAGCTCTGTAAAGGATATAGCGATAAACAAATTTGAGCTATCAAAATTCTTAGGTAAGCAGATGTCTATTAGTATGCTTACGGACAGTAAGGATAATCCTAATTTTTGTGAACTTCTGAAGTTAATGGTTGATGATGTTTTAATAGAAAATTACATGCTTTGGGAAAGAATTTTAGAAGTATTAATATTGAGGCATGATAAGAAAAATTTACTTCGTTTTACTCAGAATATAGTAGATAGTTTACGCAAATTAACTTATAAAGGTGATGCTTCATCTGATAAAACTAAAATTTGTAGTAGGGATTTAGTGAGGGTATTCTATTCCGGTCTATGCAGAGTTATGGCACTTACATGGGGGCCTAGAGCGGATAGTGCAATAAAAGATGTCTGCAAGATTTTCAACGAAGCACGGCTTGCAGATGAAGTAACTATTTTGGATGAAAAAACTATATTCCGTTTTAGAAAACAGTATTGTTATTCACGTATGCTGAATAAATTTCTTGTTCCACTGTGCATTGAAAGTATCATAAATAAACTGCAAG
>OHIN01001655.1_pt1 | contig 11056 bp, 10 predicted proteins | sample 1568261 | NCBI WGS metagenome assembly OHIN01 (sample SAMEA3879578, study PRJEB24766) | human gut metagenome | biome: human-associated habitat; feature: feces | place: USA | collected 1985/1987
TTGGTGCGGAGTGAAGGAGAATATAAATATATTCGACTGAGCAACAAGCCAAAAGCGGCCAAAAAGAACGAGCTTTAGCGTTCAAGATTTCTTTAGTTACTTATATCGATTAATTTTTCTTAGCTACTTATAAAAATATGGCATCGGTAAAAGTAAAATTCCGTCCCTCCACGCTCAACGAACACGAAGGCACCATCTATTATCAGATAATCCACGAAAGGAAAGTGCGTCAGCTCCCAACCGTCTATAAAGTCCTTCCCGCAGAATGGGACGAAGGCCGCTCAATGGTTGCCGCCACGCGGAAAAGCGAGCGCCAACAACTCATCCTATCGATTCGCGAACGCATCCGCTGGGATGTTGAGCGTCTCCTGAAGATCGGCCGACGGCTCGATGCCGACGGCCTGGCTTACACCGCCGACGACGTGATCGACGAATTCAACCGTTATGCGCAAGAATACTCCCTCTTCAACTTCATGGAGAGCACTATCGCCAAACTGAAACAGAACGGCAAGACGCGCACTTCCGAGACCTATAGATCCACGCTCAACAGCTTCAAGAAATTCAGACAGCAGGAAGACATAATGCTCGACCGCATCACCTCCGAAACCATGGAAAGCTATGAGGCATGGCTTAAAAGCCGGGGTGTCACGCCCAACACCATCTCCTTCTATACCCGCATCCTGCGGGCCGTCTATAACCGTGCGGTCGAGGACGACATCATCGAGAACCGCAATCCCTTCCGCCATGTCTACACCGGAGTGGATAAAACCGTGAAACGCGCATTGCCCCTGACCGTCATCCGGAAGATCAAGGCTTTGGACTTGTCTTTGACCTCAACACTCGATTACGCACGCGATATGTTCCTAATGAGCTTTTATCTCAGGGGAATGAGTTTCATCGATATGGCTTTCCTAAAAAAGACGGACCTCAAAAACGGCTACGTCACCTATCGTCGGCGCAAGACAGGCCAGCAACTCATCATCGGATGGACAAAAGAGATGCAGCAGATACTCGACAAATACCCCGAGAACCGCAGCGGCTACCTGCTCCCCATCATCCGTAATCCCGGTACCAATGTGCGATGCACCTACCGCAACGTAGGCTACAACATCAACCATAACCTGAAAACCATAGCAGGAATGGTCGGTGTCACAATCCCGCTGACCCTCTACGTTGCCCGTCATAGCTGGGCCTCCGCCGCCCGCACCAAAGGCATCCCCCTCTCCGTCATCTCCGAAGGGATGGGCCACGACAACGAATCAACCACCCGCATCTACCTCGCCAGCCTCGACACCTCCATCGTTGACAAAGCCAACTCCCTCATCCTAAAATCCCTCTGACCGTCCTCCCGTTATGACACATTAATCTCATAAACATCTCCATTCCCTATAACCAAATGCCTCAGCATCCCTTGCCGCTCGGGAAGCTGAGGCATATTTGTTTAGCAATCGTCCAAATCTCTTGATAAGAGATACTTATTCATATACAAAATTATTAAAAAAATCGAAATTTTAACTAAACTGAGTTCAATTTTAACAAAGAGGATGATTAAAATATGACTGATTTTAGATTGGCAATTCTATTATTGAAAGAATTCTATTATTTAATAATCTACAGAATTATTTATTAGGAAGATATGGTGTATCCATATCTCTTATCAAGAGATGCATAAATCATCTCTATGATATTTAATGAAGTTCTAAATAAATTCAGGGCAGAATCCTTTACTCAGAAGGATAAAGGAACGCAGTTCGAACGACTGATGCGCTCATGGCTGCTTTCCGACCCTCGCTATTCCAACCTCACTGAGGTTTGGATGTGGGAGGACTTTCCGAGCAAAAAGGATTTCGGAGGCAAAGACACCGGCATTGACCTCGTAGCACGCACCGATACCGGTGAATACTGGGCCATTCAGTGCAAGTGCTACAAAGAGGACGCAATCATCGACAAGCCCGCTGTCGATTCATTCCTTGCCACATCGAGCCGCACCTTCCTCGATGTTGACTCATTGCAGACAACATCTTTCGCCCGTCGTGTCTGGATTTCAACAACCAACCACTGGGGCACCAACGCCGAGGAAGCAATTCAGAATCAGAATCCGCCGCTTAACCGCGTCGGGCTGGTGGATCTGCAAACATCCCCCGTTGATTGGAAATTGCTTCTCGACGGACTCGAAGGCAAAGATGCGATGCTCCCTGGCAAACAGCCGCGTGAGCATCAGCTTCGCGCCATGTCTGCCGCTCATACTTATTTCGAGACCCACGACCGAGGCAAACTCATTATGGCCTGCGGCACCGGAAAAACATACACGGCTCTCAAAATCGCCGAAGATATGTTGCCGGACAAAGGACTTGTCCTTTTCCTCGTACCCTCCATTTCGTTGCTTGGTCAGACTCTCAATGCTTGGTGCGCGGACGCAACCAAGCCCATCAAGGGTATCTGCATTTGCTCCGATGCAAAGGCATCACGCAAAATCAAAAGGGACTTCGACGATACACAGGACAGTGCCCTCGACCTCGCGGTCCCGGCCACTACCAACCCCAAGAGCATAGCCCGTCAGCTCAAGCGGTACCGCTCGCACGACGGACTGACCGTTGTGTTCTCCACTTATCAGTCCATCGAGGCCATCAAAGCCGCCCAGGACGAAACCCTCAAAGAGACTGGCGGCTCTTATGGTACTTTCGACCTTATCGTGTGCGATGAAGCCCACCGCACAACCGGAGTGAAACTCTCCGATAGGGACGAAAGTAATTTTACCAAAATCCACGATGCTTCCTATATCAAGGGCAATAAGCGTCTTTACATGACGGCGACACCTCGCCTCTATGGTTCCTCGGCTAAAATCAAAGCCTCCGAAAAAGACGCCATCCTCTGTTCGATGGACGATGAGAAACTTTATGGTCAGGAATTTTTCCGTGTTAACTTTTCCTATGCAGTCGAACACGGATTGCTGACCGACTATAAAGTTTTGGTTCTCACCGTCAACGAGGATGACCTGCCCGGAGATATTCTCAAAGACATCAAGGACCCGAACAACACCGAGTTGAATTTTGATGATACCTCAAAACTTATCGGTGTAATCAACGGTCTATCGAAAATAATCCGGGGCGATAACCGCGTGACTTGGGACAATGACCCCTGCGTCATGCACCGCGCCATCGCCTTCTGCTCGTCAATCGGCAACGCTGCCTCGCCCGGCACCTCGGTCAACACCTCACAGGTATTGCCCCGTATATGCGAGAAATACCGCGACACCCTCGACATCGAGGAACGCGACCATGTTGTGGAAGTCTCCGCTCGTCACATCGACGGCTCGATGAACTCCCAGACCAGGAACGAACAACTCGCTTGGCTCGCTGAAGACAACATCGGTGAGAACGAATGTCGTGTACTCACCAATGTTCGCTGCCTCTCGGAGGGTGTCGACGTACCCGCCCTCGATGCAGTCCTGTTCCTTTCCTCCCGCAACTCGCAGGTCGATGTCGTTCAGTCCGTAGGACGTGTGATGCGAAACTTCCGCAAGGGGCAGCCGGACGAAAAGAAATACGGATATATCATTATCCCTATTGTCGTGCCTTCGGACGTGAAGCCCGAAGACGCACTCGACAATAACGTTTACTTCTCGACCGTCTGGAACATCCTCAATGCCCTTCGTTCACACGATGATCATTTCAATGCGGAAGTTCAGAAAATCGCCCTTAATAAAAACAAAGCCTCGAAAGTCGTTGTCGGTGGTCCCGGCATCGGTCATAATGCTATGACCGACGGCCAGGATTCTCAGGACGCACAGCAAATTGAGAACGCCGAAGTCGCCCGTCAGCTTGAAATACGTTTTGGCGAAATGCAGTCCGGCATTTACGCAAAACTTGTCGAGAAATGCGGCGACCGCCTCTATTGGGAAAACTGGTCTAAGAAAGTCGGCTTGATTGCTCGTAAATTCATCGAGCGTATATCTAAACTCGTCGAGAGTGTACCCACTCTCAAATCCGAGTTTAATATCTTCGTCAAGGGATTGCAGGAAAACCTGAATCCTTCCGTGGACGAAGGTCAAGCCATTGAGATGTTGGCTCAACACCTCATTTCTCAGCCCGTTTTCGATGCGTTGTTCCAAGACTATAACTTCGTCAATAACAACGCTGTCAGCCGCTCAATGCACCGCATGATTGAGCAATTGGAGGAAATAGGCGGGTTCCAGAAGGACACCGCCGAACTGGAGCAGTTCTATGATTCCGTCCGTGTCAATGTCGGTAATATTGATAACCTGGAGGGCAAGCAGACTGTCATCAAGAATCTCTATGAGAAATTCTTCAAAGGCGCTTTCCCCCTTACGGTTGAAAAACTCGGCATAGTCTATACTCCCGTGAAGTGCGTTGACTTCATCATCCATTCCGTCAACGATATTCTCAAACGAGAATTTAATTCCTCTCTCTCGGACGAGAATGTGCATATCATCGACCCGTTCACTGGTACCGGCACATTCATTACCCGCTTGCTCCAATCCGGACTTATCAAGTCCGAAGACATGGAGCGCAAGTATCTCTCGGAAATCCATTGTAACGAAATTGTCTTGCTTGCCTACTATATTGCCGATGTCAATATAGAAGCCGTGTACCACGACTTAATGAAGCCTGACCATTACGTTAACTATGACGGCATCTGTCTCACAGATACCTTCCAACTCGCAGAGTCGGCACAGCCTTCCTTCTCGCAAGAGTTCTTCCGCGAAAACTCCGAGGGAGTTCTACGTCAGAAACGTGCGCCAATCCGCGTCATCATTGGCAACCCTCCTTATTCAGTCGGGCAGAAATCAGCCAATGATAATGCAGGGAACCTCTCATATCCAATTCTGGATAATCGCATTGCAGATACTTATGTTAGAAGAAGCGACTGTAAACTGAATAGGTCATCCTATGATAGCTATCTAAAGGCATTTAGATGGGCATCCGATAGAATAGCGATAATAAAGATGGTGGAATTGTTGCCTTTATAAGCAATGGGTCGTGGCTCGACAGTAAGGCACAAGATGGATTTAGAGCATGTCTTGAATTGGAATTTTCGGACATATATGTACTCAATCTTCGTGGCAATCAACGCACAAGCGGCGAATTGTCACGTAAAGAGGGCGGTAAAATTTTCGGCGGAGGCTCACGCACACCGATAACAATTACTTTCCTCGTTAAGAACCCTGCAAAAGCAGGACAAAAAGCAACCATTCACTATCACGATATAGGCGACTACCTAACTCGTGAGCAAAAGCTCAATCTCGTAAAAAAGTTCAAATCTGTTCATGGCCGTTCCATAGATTGGCAAATCATAGAACCGACACAGAAACAAGATTGGATTAACCAACGCGATGGACTTTTCGATACTCTTGTTCCTTTGGTTGACAAAGACTCAAAGAAAAACTTACATTCTTTCTTTGAGTTAACATCAAGAGGAGTAGCCACCAGTAGAGATGCATGGTGTTATAACGCTTCAAAAAATAACCTTGAGAATACGGTTAAGTCTGCAATAGCATTTTATAATGATGAAGTTGACAGATTTTCTAATGAGAAAATAAAAAATCCCAATGTTGATGTATTACAATTCATCAACTTAGATTCAACAAAATTCTCATGGGATAGAGCACAAAAAGAATCCGACCTTCCGAAAGGGAAAAAGTATGAATTTGATAAAGACTCAATTCATACCGTTGCTTACCGTCCATTCTTCAAATTATGGGGTTATATGAATCGCAGTCTTAATAACTGCGTCTATAAAATGCCTACGCTCTTTCCAACACCGGATTCTAAAAATTTAGTCATTTGTGCAGCTGGTCCTGGAGTAACAAAAGATTTTACTTGCTTCATTTCAGATACCGCTATTGATTATGAATTGGCCGGTAAATCTCAATGCTTCCCTCTCTTTTGGTACGAGGAAAACCAAGTACAGGAACAGAGCCTATTTGACTTCGGCGCCGACTCCTCAGACAAATATATCCGTCATGATGGTATCACTGATTGGATTCTCAAAGAGGTTCGGAAACGCTTCGGCAATTCCAAAGCGATAACTAAGGAGCATATCTTTTATTACGTTTACGGCATACTTCACTCTCCGCAGTATCGTGAGCGTTTTGCCGCAGACTTGAAGAAGTCGCTTCCTCGTATCCCCATCGTGGACGATGTTCAGGACTTTATGGCTTTCTACAAAGCCGGTAAAGCCCTTGCGGAACTTCACTTGAACTACGAACAAGTGCCGCCTTCGCCTGATGTTACCGCCACCATCGCCGATGCGGTCTATAAAGAGCCTACAGATGATGCTCCTTTCGGTTACACCAAATATGACCACTACTATGTCGATAAGATGGTGTTCCCGAAAGTCCGGAATGAGGCTGGGAAACTCGTTCCCGACAAATCTCGCATCATCTACAACGGCAACATCACCATTGAGAATATTCCGGCTAAAGCCTATGAATATATCGTCAATGGCAAGTCCGCCATCGAATGGATTATGGAACGCTACGCCGTAACCCAGGATTCCAAATCGTTGATTACAAATGACCCCAACGACTGGAGCAAGGAACACGGCAACCCGACCTACATCTATGACCTCCTTCTGTCGGTCATAAACCTCTCTGTGCAGACCGTTGACATCGTCAACTCTCTGCCAAAACTCAAACTGTGATGGATAACGAAGGATGCGGATGTTACGTTGTTTTGTTCGTTATCGGAATAATTGCGCTTATCGCTTATTCCGTTAGCGACCATACTTCCAGTTCAAGCACTCCGGCGCCGAGCGAGACGCCTGCGTATACTCCGCAGGTGTCAACTCCTTCATATACCCCGGTACCGTCCTACACTCAGCCTTCAACACCTTATGTCGAGCCTCGCAGTTCATCAAGTTCATTCACTCCTGATGACGCTTACGATGAAGGCTACGATAACGGATATGAACAGGGCCGGGAGGACGGACGCCGTGGCAGAAGTCATGGATATGGCTATGATGATTCTAATGATTATTACAATCATTACGAAACCATGTATTGTGAGGGCTACGAAAGTGGCTATGACGATGGCTATTCATCCGGTCATTCTGAGTATGAGGACAATCAGGAAAACGAAGACGAGGACGATTATTAAGCATTGACTATGGCAGGAGAAGCAATGGATAATCTTATTTGGAATGACCTTTGGCAAACGGCTCATACTGTCAAAGTATATGCCCTTTGCTGTTCCAAATACGCCAACAAAATGCGTAAGCGTAAACGCTTTTTCGATTGGGCTATTGTCATTGTGCCTTTAGTCGGTGCCGCACTTTTCCCGTTAAGCAAATACTGTACCTTAGGCGCTTCGATATTGACGGGAATTGGTGGTATCTTAGAAAAGATTCCACCTCTTGCCACTCAACCTGAGAGTGAATTAAATGAACTCGACAATCTTCAAACTACATTCAATAAGATATTGACTGAGATCGAAGATAATATTCACTCGTTCAGACTTGATCCCGACGTAAGCGACATTCAGCTGAAAGGATTTCTTAAAAAGAAGAAAAACCTTTTAGATGAATTTAAGACAAAGATGGATAAACTTGTTAGAAAATCGCCTGACCCCGATATTCTAAACAAAGAAGCAGCCGAATACATAACTTCAAAATATATTGTAAATTAAATTCTCAATATTATGGCAAACGAAACACCTTCATCGAGTGCAGAGACCATCTCTACAACAAAGCAGGGCGAGCAACATGCCGAAGTCCCTTCTATTCGATTTGGAACACCACCGCCTCCACCTGTCAAGAAATCATAATGTCAACCGAAATAAAGAGGGAAATACCCAAGGTGACGCCGCCACCGCCGCCGCCACCACCTCGCAAAATATGAGATTACGGACGGATATTTAGTACTCTAACAATGTCTATTCCAACGGCGACCGCTAATATCCGTATGAAGAAGACGAAGAATAATTAACCGAATTTTGTGGATTCAAAGACAAACGTAAATTCCGAGAACATTACCTCTTTCCTCTCTCCTCGGTACCCGTATCAAAATGACAATTCCCGACAAACCCACAAGTCGTTTTCAAAAATATATTATATAATATTATATATAAGTAGCTAAGAAAAGTCTTAGAACTCTGTTTATGCGGAAAAAGATTTTCATTATAGCCGGAATCATTATATTAGTTGCTGTCTGCGTGATGGCGGTGTGCGACCTCACGGTTGCCCGCAACGCCCGGGGACGGCTCTACGATAACGTGGACAGTATCCCCCACCGCAAGGTGGGTCTCATCCTCGGCACGTCGCCGGTCTCTATCTTGACCGGGAAGAAGAATTATTACTTTATCAACCGTATTAAGGCCGGCGCGGAACTTTACAAGGCGGGGAAGGTGGATTGGCTCGTGGGGAGCGGTGGCGACTACCGCAAGAGCGATAGGCATCTGAACAAATCTTAGTCGCCGCAACTGTCGAGGCCGAGCTGAATATTTAAATCTTCTTCGGATCGGGCGGAGCATTCGGAGGCGGCCGGGATGCGCTTGATGAAACGGGCGGGATTGCCAACTACTATCGTGTCGGGGGCCACGTCTTTGGTGACGACGCTGGCGGCGCCTACCACGGCGTTGTCGCCGACGGTGACGCCGGGAAGGATCGTGGCTCCGGCTCCAATCCATGCGTTCTTTCCGATGTGGACGGGCTTGCAGGTGATGATATGGCGCTCGTAGAGGTCGTGGTTGTTGGATATGAGCTGCACGTTGGCGGCTATCATCGCTCCGTCGTCGATCGTGATTCCTCCGGCCGACATCATCAGGCATCCGGGCATCACAATCACATCCTTACCGATTCGGACCTGATGAAAACGCACTCCCGTAAGCGGCGTGCTGATTTGGCTATCCTCTCCCATGTCGGGGAAAAGCTCTTTCATAAGCCGCTCGTATTCATCGGTAGCGGGCATTGTATGGTTGAACCTGAAGAGGAGCTGAGACTGCGTTCGGGCAAGCTCGAGTTCTTCGGCTGTCTGTTTTCTTACGTCTATTCTGATTTCTTCCATAAAAATAAACTATAAGTGCTGTCGCTCCGCGACAGAAGCGAGAGATGGGTGCTTCTATCCGCGCACAGTTTCGTTCTATCGTCCTCAGCAGTACGCGGTTAATAGGCCGTATTGTCGCTCCGCGACAAGCGGAGAGACCTACTGAGGGAGAGACCTACTGAGGGGAAGACGTAGGTTCATCAATCAGTCGGGGTCGGAGTCGGCGGCTTCTTTGGGGAGGGTGAAGTGGAGGGCGGTCCAGCCGAGGATGCCGACGGCAAACCGGCCTTATACGAAAGTCAGGGCTCCGTCACATTCGGCAACTTCATCGAAGCACTCCTCTCGCGAGGCGTGAAGGAAGCGCTCTATACCGACATGGGACAAGGCTGGAACTACTGCTTCTACCGCACCAACAACGCCGTCCGCGCCCCGCGCTATCTCCACCGCCAACCCCTCTCCTGCGCCTCCAACTTCGTCACAATAAGTATCTGAAGAAGCATAGAAGTTTTTAGATTCGTTTCCTCGTTCATAAAATTTCCCAATTATACGTCACCCAACCCAAGCGATGCGTAAATTTAAGGAGCAGAGTATTAAGCAATATTTTTTTACATTTTTAGTCATATTGAAAAAATCCAATTATCTTTGCATTACTTAAAAGTGCGACAAGCCGCATTTTTAAGTAATAGCAATGATTATTGAGCGCCCCATATATCTCAAGAAATTGATCAACAGCAGGCTCAACGGTATGATAAAAATTATTACCGGTGTCCGCCGTTGTGGTAAATCATTTCTTCTAAACAATATATACTCGACCTGGTTAAAAGAACAAGGTATAGCTGAGAGTCATATCATTTGCATCAACCTTGAAGACAGACGAAACAAGACCCTTCGAGACCCCGATGCTCTGCTTGCGTTCATTGACTCAAAAATTATTGACGATGCGATTTACTATGTCATGGTAGATGAGATCCAACATGTGCCCGAATTTGAAGATGTTCTCAATAGCTATCTTCAGATGAGTAATGTTGATGTATATGTAACCGGAAGCAATGCTCGATTCTTATCGAAAGATGTAATAACCACATTCCGGGGACGTGGTTATGAAATTAAAGTGCATCCGCTCAGTTTCAGCGAATATTTTTCCATTAGTGACATGACACCAACTAATGCGCTCCGCGAGCGCATGATTTACGGAGGACTCCCGCAAGTGGTGCAACTTAAAACAGCTGAAGAAAAGTCTGTATTTTTAAAAGAACTGATGGAGCACACCTACAAAAGAGACATTGTTGAACGATATAAAATCAAGAATACAGAAATGCTTGATGATTTGCTCAACATACTCGCATCTTCCATCGGTGGTCTGACTAATCCAACTAAGCTTGCCAATACATTTGAAAGCGTGAAGCATGAGAAAGTCAGCAACAAGACTATTTCATCATATATTGATTATCTGTGCGACTCATTCATTCTGGAACGAGCAAGCAGATACGACATCAAAGGGAAAAGATATATTGAAAGTCCATTCAAATACTATTTTGTTGATGAAGGTCTACGCAATGCACGACTCAATTTTCGGCAAGTTGAGTTCACTCATTTGTTAGAAAATTTGATATATAATGAACTCTTGATACGTGGATTCAATGTAGACATTGGGGTTGTTCCTGTAAATCGTCGAACTGTTGACAACCGGAAAGTTCGCATTCATTTGGAAGTAGACTTTGTCTGCAATCTTGGGAGCCGGCGTTATTACATTCAATCTGCATACCGAATGCCTGATGAAGATAAGCTTAATCAGGAGGAAGCATCATTACGTAGTATTGACGATTCTTTCAAGAAAATCATAGTCATTGGTGAAGAAACACCAGTTATACGTACCGTATCTGGCACTACAATTATCAGCATCTATGATTTCTTGCTTAAAGAAAATTCTTTGGAATTATAGATTCTGTTCCTTCAATTTTCATATTGCCGGAACAGCATATTTTCAAAGCACTCCTCTCGCGAGGCGTGAAGGAAGTGCTTTATACCGACATGGGACAAGGCTGGAACTACTGC
>OHIN01001671.1_pt1 | contig 10953 bp, 9 predicted proteins | sample 1568261 | NCBI WGS metagenome assembly OHIN01 (sample SAMEA3879578, study PRJEB24766) | human gut metagenome | biome: human-associated habitat; feature: feces | place: USA | collected 1985/1987
TGATCCAAAACGCCGAAAGTCTCGAATCGGCCCGCAAAGTAGATACGATTCTACTCGACAAGACCGGAACCATCACAGAAGGCAAACCCGTAGTAACCGATCTGGTTTGGCTGCCCGGTCAAGAACCTTTATCTGCCGTCTTCCATTCACTGGAAAAACATTCGGAACATCCGTTGGCTGATGCCGTCTGCCGGTATTTGAACACAGAGGTTCTTCCGGTAACCTCCTTCGAAAGTCTGACGGGAAAAGGAGTCATGGGCGTCATCGACGGCGTCTTTTACCAGGCCGGAAACAGCAATCTGTTGCTCGAAGCTAATATTTCCATCGACCCGTTCCTGCAAAAACGGGCAGACGAACTGGCTCAAGCCTCGAAAACGGTTATCTGGTTAGCCGATTCAAAACAGGCATTGGCCGTTGCAGCCATTACAGACCGGATTAAACCTACTTCCATCAACGCCATTCATACCTTGCAGGAAATGGGTATTCAGGTATGGATGCTGACTGGAGACCAAGCAACAACAGCCAAGGCAATTGCCAAACAAGTCGGTATCCGGCATTATCAGGCAGGCATGACACCACAGGGAAAAGCCGACTTCGTCAAGCAGCTGCAGCAAGAAGGGAAACAAGTGGCCATGATAGGCGACGGCATCAACGACAGCGCTGCATTAGCCCAATCCGATTTGAGTATTGCCATGGGACAAGGAAGTGACATTGCCATTGATGTAGCACAAATGACCATCATCTCTTCCGATTTGCAGAAGATTCCGGAAGCTATCCAGCTTTCTCGCCTGACGATCCAAACCATCCGGCAGAATCTGTTCTGGGCTTTCATCTATAACCTGATTGCCATTCCGGTAGCCGCCGGTATTTTATATCCGATCAATGGTTTCCTGCTCAACCCGATGATTGCCGGAGCTGCCATGGCCATGAGCAGCGTAAGTGTCGTCAGCAACAGTCTGCGACTGAAAAGAAAAAAGATACAAACAAATGATTCTATAAATACAAATTCAACAACGATGAAAAAAGAGTATGTAATTGAAGGCATGATGTGCAACCATTGCCGTATGCGTGCAGAAAAGAGTTTAAATCAACTGGAAGGCGTACAAGCTTCGGTCTCATTGAATCCACCGGTAGCTACCATTGAATTTACGCAAGGAGAAAAGACGCTGGATGAATTGCAGGCCGTACTCACCGACGACGGCTATACGATTCATGAAAAGTAAAACCGGAAAAACAGCCGGCAAGAACACATAGCTTAAAATAAGCTAAATCGGGATGGTGTCAAAGAAAACATTCTATCTTTGATACCATTATTCATATAAAATAAATTCGTTTATGAAAACAATGAAATGGCTTATGATGTGTATGCTGGCAATCAGCGCCTGCTGCCTGTCGGCTTGTGGTGATGACGACGAATCCATCCGATTAACACCAACTGATGAAAACCAACAACCCATCAGTTCTGATTATACCTTGCAACTTTCGCCTTTCAGCGAAGGAGAATCCTATTACATTTACGGAGCAGAAACACCGTTTACGATCGAGAACAGCAATAAAGAAGTCGTGGAAGTCATCGAAGGAAACTCCACGCTTACCTTTAAACCCTTGCTCCAAGGAGAATCCATCATTTCCATACGGGATGCCAAGTCGCATGTTTATTTTCTGAAGATAAAAGTAGCTTATCCTTCCCGTTCTTTCCATGTCATTGGCCTAAGAGGAGAAGTGATTGGAGACGAGATCACCCAGAAAGAAGAAAGAGAGCTGAGCGAAAGAATACTAAAGAGTATGCCTGTCAACCTCGACGGAGAATATTTCTTCTCTTACATGGTGCCCGACAGTACAGAAGGTGAAGTTATCATTTATCCATCCTCAACTGTGCAGGCTCAGAAAGGAACATTCCGGCGGGAAGTCAAATATGATGAAAACGGAAAGACCTATCAGCAATTAAGTATCCAGCTGACATCCGGAGAAAAATTCTATTATGCCCTGTCTGTTTCAGGTACAACACAAACGATTACTTCAGCTAATTACGATGAATGGAGTTTGTCTGCCAACACAGACAGTCTGGTTTACGGATTAAAGGAAGACGTCACGGAGAAATACCAGACAGATTATCCGAAGCTGGAAAAAGCTTACGCCACTCAGTTTATCCAATAAGCAGGTTCACGCTGTCTTAGCGTGCCTGCTTCAAGGCTTGAGCCATCTGGTCGGGACAAGAAGTGCCTCGGCCATGGCAGTCAATGCCCTCAATCCGACGGATTGCTTCTTCTACCGACATACCTTTTAACAAGGCACACATGCCCTGCCGGTTGCCATCGCATCCGCCAATCACTTGTGCATTCTCAATCTTGCCATCAGCAATATCCACAATCATCATCTTAGAACAAACTCCTCCTTGAGGAATGTACGTAATTCGTTGTTTTTCCATTTATCTTATCTCCTTTTTATAATCGGGCTGCAAAGATATGAATTAAATTCGCTACTTTTGCCCTTTATAAATAATAAACAAATGACTTACGAAGAGACATTGCATTACTTGTTCACCAGCATTCCGGTTTTTCAGCACAGCGGAGCCTCCGCCTATAAACCCGGATTAGGAACCAGTAAAGCATTAGATGATTATCTGGGAAATCCCCACAAAGATTATAAAACGATTCATGTCGCAGGGACCAATGGCAAAGGTTCAACCAGTCATTTACTGGCAGCCATTCTGCAAGAGGCCGGTTATACAGTCGGCTTGTTTACCTCTCCTCACCTGGTTGATTTCAGAGAACGAATCCGAGTGAACGGAAAAATGATATCCGAAGACTATGTAATCCGGTTTGTCGAACGGTATCGTCCGGTATTCGAACCCTTACAACCTTCTTTCTTCGAATTGACATCCAGCCTGGCTTTCGATTATTTTCGTGATCAACATGTTGACTTCGCCGTAATCGAAGTCGGTTTAGGCGGACGGCTCGATAGTACCAATATTATTACGCCTATCCTGAGTGTGATCACCAATATCAGTATGGATCATACACAGTTCCTGGGAAATACCTTAGAAGCCATTGCTTCGGAAAAGGCAGGTATTATCAAACCGGGAGTTCCGGTTGTTATCGGAGACGTAGAACAACCCAGTGTCATGCAAGTATTCAAGGACAAAGCAGCCCAAGTGAATGCCCCCTTGTATGCATCCACAGAAATAAAGCCGATCATTGATTTTCTGTTAGGAGACGATTCGAAATGGCGTTTTGTAACGAAAAACTTCGATGTTATTATAGGAGAATTGGGAGGACTGGCTCAAGCACGGAATGCAACCACCGTCTTAACAGCGGTGGATGTATTAAGAACGAGAGGCGTTCATATCTCGCCCCAAAATATCGAAGAGGCATTTGCTCATGTTGTAGAATTAACCGGACTGATGGGACGCTGGCAGACGGTACACACATCACCTCGCGTCGTGTGTGATACCGGTCATAATACCGGCGGATGGGAAATCCTTTCCAAACAACTCAATAATCAAATCGAACGTTGCCACCAGTTACGGATGATCGTTGGTATGGTCAACGATAAAGACATCAACGGTGTTTTAGCATTGATGCCGAAAAATGCAACGTATTATTTTACCCAGGCCTCAATTGCCCGGGCACTTCCGGCTGAAGAGTTTGCCAAACTGGCCCGACAACACGGCTTAAACGGAAATGTTTATCCTACGGTTGAAGCAGCTGTCCATTCTGCTTTAGAAGAAGCCCAGACTGACGATTTCATCTTTATCGGAGGAAGTACATTTATCGTAGCGGATGCCTATCCGCTTTTTCAACCAACTGCCAATAATCAAAAATAATAATAATTATGACAGAACAGATTCAAAGAAAACTAAGTGATTCGAAGGCGGTTCGTTGGACCGCCTTAGCGATTGTGGCTTTCACCATGCTCTGCGGATATTTTCTGACAGACGTTATGTCGCCACTCAAACCCATGCTCGAAGAAGAACTGGCATGGACCAGTACCGACTTCGGTATCTTTACCAGTGCTTATGGCTGGTTTAATGTATTCTTCCTGATGTTGATCTTCGGAGGCATGATTCTGGACAAGATGGGTGTACGCTTCACCGGTATGGGATCTTGTATCTTAATGCTGGTAGGTTGTGCTATCAAGTATGCTGCCGTGGCAGGACTTATCGGAGCTGAAGGAACTATCTTTGGATGGAAAGCGCAAGTTGCCCTGGCTTCTCTGGGTTACGCAATCTTCGGTGTCGGCGTGGAAATTGCCGGCATTACCGTATCCAAAGTTATCGTAAAATGGTTTAAAGGGAAAGAATTAGCTTTGGCCATGGGATTGGAAATGGCAACAGCCCGTATCGGCACCATGTTGGCTATGGCTGTAACCGTTCCTTTCGCCAAATACTTCCAGAGCGTTTCTGCTCCAGTATTGCTTTGTCTGATCATGCTTTGCATCGGTACGATTTCATACATGGTTTATATTGTAATGGACCGCAAGCTGGAAGCTTCGATGAATGCTGAAGAGGAAGAAAAAGAAGAACCGTTCCGGATGTATTCCTCATCATCAAGAACAAAGGATTCTGGTTGATTGCCTTGCTGTGCGTCTTATTCTATTCAGCTGTTTTCCCATTCATCAAGTATGCAACCGACCTGATGGTAAATAAATACCACGTTGAACAGGAACTGGCCGGATTCATTCCAAGTCTGTTGCCGTTGGGAACACTTTTCCTTACTCCGTTCTTCGGTAATCTGTATGACCGGAAAGGAAAAGGAGCTACTATTATGATCATCGGTGCTATCATGTTAATCGGTGTACACTTGCTGTTTGCCCTGCCTATCTTAAACGAATGGTGGTTTGCTACACTGGTAATGATCGTATTGGGTATAGCCTTCTCACTGGTTCCGTCGGCCATGTGGCCTTCTGTTCCGAAAATCATTCCGGAAAAGCAATTAGGTACAGCCTATGCCTTGATTTTCTGGGTACAGAACTGGGGATTGATGGGCGTTCCGGCATTGATTGGTTGGGTACTGGATACCTATTGTAAACTGGATACAACCAACGGTGGCCCGGCCTATGATTATACGTTGCCCATGGTCATCTTCTGTTGCTTTGGTATCGTAGCCTTATTCATTGCCTTGATGCTGAAACGCGAAGACAAGAAAAAAGGATACGGTCTGGAATTACCCAACATCAAGCAATAAGCTATTGATTTTACTTTATTTCATTCAGATAAAGACGCAGGCCATGAAACACAGGTCTGCGTCTGCCATTTTAACTCAAACGAAATGAAACCCGAACAGATACTACTGGATGTTCATACACATACCATCGCCAGCGGACATGCCTTCAGCAGTCTGCAGGAAATGGTTCATGCCGCTGCCGAAAAAGGATTGCAGATCTTGGGAATCACGGAACACGCGCCGGGTATTCCGGGCACATGTACCCCGATTTACTTCCGAAATCTGCATGTCGTACCTCGGAAAATGTATGGTGTCGAACTATTGTTAGGAGCCGAATTGAATATTCTGGACTACGAAGGCCATATTGACCTGGAAGAGTTTTACTGGAAGATGCTCGATATCCGCATTGCCGGTATCCATTCCTTATGTTACCAAAACGGAACCATCGAACAGAATACGTCCGCTATGCTGGGTGCCATCCGTCATCCATACGTACAGATCATCAGTCATCCGGGAGACGGAACAGCCGATTTGCTGTTTGAACCTATTGTTTTGGCAGCCAAAGAAACCGGCACTTTATTGGAAATTAATAATAGTTCGCTGAATCCGGTACGCCACAAAGTCAAGGCACACGACAACAACCTCGAAATTCTCCGACTTTGCAAGCAATACGAAATACCGGTTATCTTGGGTAGTGATGCCCACATCTCCTTTTCCATTGCCCAATATGACCACATCTATCCTTTGTTGCAAGAAGTAGATTTCCCAGATACTTTGATCCTGAACGACAAGCCGGAACAATTCAAGCGTTTGCTAAAGCCACTGCCCGCCTGATTCGAACTGAGAATCTATCATATTAATCCATAATAAAAGGGAAGAACTTCAGATTACATCCCAAGTTCTTCCCTTTTACTTTCCATTCCGAATTTATTCGGAAATCTTCTTTCTAAAGGATTATTTCAACAGTTCAGCCACCTTGGCTGCAATTTCCTCGCCATGCAGATTCTTAGCGACGATCGTTCCATCCTTATCCACCAGAATCGTATGCGGTATGCTATTGACATAATATAAAGCAGCCCCGCTATTCTTCCAACCTTGCAGGTCAGAAAGCTGTGGCCATGTGATATTCAAATCCTTGATGCCTTTTTCCCAAGCATCCTGCTTGCTGTCTAATGAAACACCGACAATCTCAAAGCCTTTTGCCTTATATTGCTTGTACACTTCTACCAGATTCGGCATTTCCCGACGACAAGGAGGACACCAGCTTGCCCAAAAATCAATCAGAACAACCTTGCCGTTTCCAACATAATCAGACAATTTACGGTCTTTTCCATTCACATCCTTCATCGGGAAGTCGGTAAACTTCTTTCCGACAGCTACCTTCTTCAGGTTTTCCAAACGTTCCATTATCTGAGGAATACCCGGAACAGACTTGAATGTATCACTCGCTTTCGCTACCAACTGATTCTGCTTCTCTTCAGAGAGATCGTAACGGAAGGTATAGAAAATAACACCCGTCAAGGCATTCTCCATATTTCCATCCATGAATGCAGCTGCTTTATCAGCGACAGCCCGGTCGATCGCATCGTATTTCTGTTCAGCTTCACGCTTAGCTGCTTCATCTTCAGATTTCAATGCAGACACCAAAGTCTCTTGCTCAGCACGCATACCCCGGATTTCTTTCCGGAAAGCAGCTACCACATCATTATCCGGTGTTCCTGTCACATCGGACAAAGAATCCAAAGTTGCCTGTAATTTGGCGTTACTCAATACAAACGTAGCCGTAAAGACTCCATTCTCACCCGCAGGCGCATACGAACGAGGCACAACCTCTTCCGAAAACTTCAACGTACGAAGTGTCGATGAATCTTGTGTACCCTTCAATACAAATGTACCATTGGTAACTACCGCGCTATCAAGAGGAGCGGCCTCAGCATCTCCATACGGATACAGATAGACGCACTTTCCTTCGAGAGCCGGATTATTGACTGTCCCTGTGATTTCATAACCAGGCTTTTCACTACATGCAACCAGCATCATCGCTGAAGTTGCCAAGACTAACATTTTCTTCATATAATACTTGAGTTTATAAAATCTTTTCCAACCGTTCTTTCCAAATTTCATAAGCACCGCAGTACTTATCGGCTTTCAAACCATCCGGTTCAATTTCAGCAATTTTCTTCAAAGAGGAAAAAGCTTCCTCAAAAGAAGCATATATGCCAGCCCCGATTCCGGCTCCTTTGGCTGCCCCTATCGCACCATTCGTATCATATAATTCAATATATGTACCTGTCACACCAGCCAAAGCTTCCCGCAAAATCGGACTTAAGAACATACTGGAATGAGCAGCACGAATCACTTCGATGTCTATTCCCATCTCGTTCATGATATCCATACCGTATTTAAAGGCAAACACAATACCTTCCTGAGCCGCACGGGCAATATGCGCCGCATGATGAATATTGAAATTCAGACCAAAGATGGAACAATCCACTTGCTTATTCTCCAACATGCGTTCTGCACCATTTCCAAATGGCAGAATAGACAAACCTTCCGAGCCAATCGGCACACTGGCCGCAAGATCATTCAATTGATCATAAGTAATACCGTTACGGGCTATCGTCTTCTTCACCCAGGCATTCAAGATACCTACACCATTAATACACAATAAAACGCCCAAACGAGGATGTTCCGCCGTATGATTGACATGAGCAAAGGTATTAACGCGCGACCGAACATCATAATTCAGCTTGCTATTAACACCATAAACAACTCCTGAAGTTCGTGCAGTAGCAGCTACTTCACCCGGTCGGAGTACATTCAATGACAAAGCATTGTTACTCTGATCGCCCATTCGGTATGTCACTGGCGTTCCTTTCTTCAATCCAAGCTCAGTTGCTACGCTTCCCAGCAATTCGCCCTGCAAGCCAAAAGTGGGCACCAAATCGGCAATCAGGTCTTTTGATATACCAAAATAGCGAAGCAAGTCTTCCGACAGACAATGATCCTGGAAATCCCAGACAATACCTTCCGAAAGTCCGGGAATCGTTGTCCGGATTTCTCCCGTCATACGCATAGCAATATAATCGCCCGGCAACATAATCTTATAAATCAGATTATAGGTCTGCGGTTCATATTCCTTGAGCCAAGCCAGTCGTGCTATCGTAAAGTTACCCGGTGAATTAAGCAGATGAGACAAACATCTCTCCTCTCCTATGGCGTGGAAAGCACGCTCTCCATAAATCACAGCCCGGCTGTCACACCAAATGATAGAAGGACGCAACGCTACTTTATTCTTATCCACAACGACCAGACCATGCATCTGATAAGCGATACCTATCGCTTTAATATCTTCACCATTCACTCCCGACTTTCCCAATGCACCACGAATGGCCTTCTTCACATAAATCCACCAATCTTCCGGATTCTGTTCGGCCCATCCTGGTCTTTGTGCAATAATAGGAGCTTCTTCTTTCGGATAAAAGTCTGTTCCTACAGGCAGACCGGTTTCAGCATCTACTATGGATACTTTCACCGACGAACAACCAATATCACAACCTAACAAATACATAACCTAAACGCATTTATTTATTCAAGCTAGAACGAAGCTTGTTATACTTCACTTTGTTAAAACGATAATAACGGGCAGCCCGATGAGGCACACCTACTTCCATTTCATCCGTAGGTACAATATATCCTAACAGGTTCATCTTTTTCTGGAAATTCCGGACATCGAACTTCTTATTATAAATGATTTCGTATGTCCGACGTAATTGGAAAGCAGTAAACTTGGATGGCAAATATTCATAGATAATGGCAGGTTCACGTTCTACCCAATTCCGGATTTCGTTCACAGATTCCTCTACAATCGACTTATGGTCGAAAGGCAGATCCGGCAAATCTTCCACCGGGAACCAACGCATCGTTTCGTTCTTATCCAAGTTATTGACCGTTTTACCCTTCTTGCTTAACGCAAGATATACAACGGTTACAATTCTCGTTACCTTGGTATGCGACTCTTTCTCGAGCCACAAAATATCCTCTTTATTGGCTGTACGGGCAACTGATCCGAAAGTATGGAATTGCCTCAACGACATTTGTGTATATCCGACAGCCTCTTTCATTACACGAAGAGCTGCATCGTCCAACTCTTCCGTCTCATATATCAAACTTCCCGGCAGCTTATAACCCACCGCATTATTTTCTAATAACTTCCGTTCTACCAATAGAACCGAAAGTTTATCCTCGTTGATCCCTAACAAAACGCAGTCAACTGACACATAAGGACAAAAAGGAGAAGAAATACGTTCTTTCTGGTTCTCCATATATATTTTAACTTTTTTGCAAAGATAACTTATTTATGGCATATTTTCTCCAAACGATTTTACTTTCGTTTGATTTTTTACCAGCAACGTATTGCTTCTCCTGATCAGGTTCGATCTATATTGTCATTTAATAGGCAGCTTCGTGTACATCACGCACCGCACGCCCACTCGGATCATTCATATTCTTGAATGAAGCATCCCAAGCCAAAGCTTCGGCTGTTGAACAAGCAACACTCGGCACAGAAGGAACAGACCGTGCTGCACTCTCACTCGGGAAATGTTCTTCAAAGATAGAACGATAATAATATTCTTCTTTATTCATCGGTGTATTAATCGGGAAACGCTCAGTCGCATGAGCCATCATCTCATCGGTAACAGCTTCAGAAGTGATCTTCTTCAAGGTATCAATCCAACTGTAACCAACACCGTCTGAGAATTGTTCCTTTTGCCGCCATAAGATTTCGTCAGGCAGCATGCCTTGGAATGCTACGCGTAGAATTTTCTTTTCAATAGTCTTGCCCGGACACATCTTGGCTGCAGGATTCAATCGCATGGCAACATCCAAGAATTCTTTATCCAGGAAAGGAACACGCCCTTCCACACCCCAAGCACAAAGACTCTTGTTCGCACGCAAACAGTCATACAAATATAACTTACTTAACTTACGGACAGTTTCTTCATGGAAAGCTTTCGCATCTGGGGCCTTGTGGAAATACAAATAACCACCAAATACTTCGTCGGCACCTTCGCCGCTCAGGACCATTTTGATTCCCATACTTTTGATAACACGCGCCAATAGATACATTGGCGTTGATGCCCGTACGGTAGTGACATCATACGTTTCGATATAATATATCACATCCCGAATAGCATCCAGACCTTCCTGTATCGTATAATTAATCTCATGGTGAACAGTACCAATTGCCTCTGCCACCTTTCGGGCTGCTGCTAAATCAGGAGCACCTTTCAATCCCACGGCAAAGGAATGTAACTGTGGCCACCAGGCATCAGCCTGACTTCCGGTTTCCACTCGTTTGGCAGAGAATTTCTTTGCTACTGCCGAAGTAATGGACGAATCCAAACCACCCGAAAGCAATACACCGTAAGGAACGTCACACATCAGCTGGCGTTTTACAGCGGCTTCCAGTGCATCATGCAACTCTTCCACCGAAGCCGGATTATCTTTCACGGCATCATAAGTCATCCAGTCACGCTCGTACCAACGTGTCAGTTCTCTGTCTTTACTATAGTAATAATGACCAGGCAAGAACTGCTCATAATGCGATGCATAGCCTTCCAATCCTTTCAATTCAGAAGAGACCAACAGATGACCTGCGTCGTCGTAACCAATATACAAGGGAATTACCCCGATTGGATCACGGGCGATGAGGAAAACATCTTTCTCTTCGTCATAAAGGGCAAAGGCGAAAATACCATTCAAATCATCCAGAAAATTGACACCT
>OHIN01001677.1_pt1 | contig 10917 bp, 8 predicted proteins | sample 1568261 | NCBI WGS metagenome assembly OHIN01 (sample SAMEA3879578, study PRJEB24766) | human gut metagenome | biome: human-associated habitat; feature: feces | place: USA | collected 1985/1987
GGATATATCAATACTATAGGATAAAGAAACCAAGATAGATAAGCAAATCTGTTATTATATGGCACATAAATGGTTAATAACCAAAATGCATTACTTGCTATATAAGTATTAAATAGCCGGATAAACAATTTGTCTTCGTAGCAATATGTATAGATATATTTCACTCCTGCGATAATGGGTATCAAGCTATAAATAATGAAGTCCCAGCGAAATCCAATATTAGAGAACATTTGCTCCATGCCTTTATAAGACATATTCAAATATTCAGACATCCTTTTATCCTGTTCAAACCAAGGAATGTTTGTCAACAAAGTGGAGAAAGAATCACGTGCAACAAGCATAAGCAGGAAAAACGTTCCCCATAAGTATAAGTAGTGTTTGGGATTATTTGAAAGTCGGGTCAGCAAGAAACAGCCAATTGGCAACATGACGGATTGATGGAAAAGACATGCTATAATCCAAACAGGGATTCGTTTAATATCGTTGTTTGGAACAAGAAAAGAGAAGATAACTAACGATGTAGCTATTCCGTTACGCAGTCCATTTACTCCGTATCCCCAAAAACTCAAAGAACAAACGAACAACACTAGTGCTACAGCATATTGTTGTTTGAATCGTTTCTTTAAAGCAAAGAAAACAGGCAATATATATAATGAGCAAAGAACAAACCAATACCCTTTTAAATTGACGAGTTGTGAAAGCCAATAGGTAAGATACTCAAAACCAATATCTCTATCTCTTATAGCAACCGTACCATAGAAGGCTTTCTTTTGGAAAGCCATGGCATAAGCTGAAGTATCTCCAAAGTAGTGATAATCGGTCGGTCGGAAAGTTACATGAACATATACAATCAAGAGTAAAGCAAGGCTAAATATCTGGTTGTTGATATAAGGCTGTCTTACTGTTTCTGCCCTGACCGGTTGAATAGCGATGTAAACAACTAATAGCAGCAACAAGTTGTAATATAAGGCTATATATAGACTAATACTCATAAAATGACATCACAAATTTGGTCCACATAATGTTCCCACGTAATTTTAGCTTCTATGCGCCGACGTGCATTACGACCTTCATTTATAGCAAGAGATTTATCGTCAATTAACTTAATGAGTAAATTCTCCAATTCTTCGTGAGCGTCCTGATGTATCAACCAACCGCCATTATTCTCCTCGATAGCATCGGGAATGCCACCTGTACGAGTACCTATAACGGCGGTTCCACAAGCTTGCGCTTCGGCAAAAACAAGCCCGTATCCTTCTACATTCCTATTATCCGCTTCTTCACGTGTACAGAGAATGAATATATGCGAGGCTGAATAGAAATCGCAAAGTTTATTATCATCAATGAAACCCTCAAATGATACAATATCTGACAATCCTAAATCGGTAACCATCCGCTCAAGTGCACTCTTATATTTTCCTTTACCTCCGAGATGCAATCGCACTTGTTGCTTATACTTTGCCGGTAAAGAAGCTATCGTCCGGATAATAAAATCATGTCCTTTAAATTTCTCCAATCGAGAAATAGAACAGAGGTGCAGCAAGCCATCCTTATATTTTTCACAAGTAGGGCGAAAATGAATTGCATCAACCGCTAACGGAATAGCGATTGTTTTAGCATTTGGAGAACAATGTTTTACTAATTTCTCTGTATAATGACTGTTAGCAATCACGCAAGAGGCGTTTCTTAGTATAAAACGTCGATAAGTAGGCCAAATACAGCGTCGGAAAAAACTCTTTCCAGCAAGATATTCGGCTCCATGTGCCAATATATAGGTTTCTCTGTTTGACAATAGAGACAGCATTCCCTCTGGATGATAATTCCCGGTAATTACAATATCACCGGGAACAGATTTTTTGCGTAAATACTTCAATGTACGCAACTCCAATATTCCTCTTCTTCCATGCAATCTCACCACATTATTATCCTCCTCTGCATCGGTAGAAGTACTTTGGGGACAAATGACTGTAACATTCAGTCCTTTTTTCTCTAAATATTTTTTCAGTTCAAAACAAAGCCTTGCAATGCCACCATTACTTGGCGGATAATCATAGGTTACAATAAAAATGTGTTTGTTAGATGTTTGCATAATGAGTATATTTAGGAGTTAGTTTTCCTTTTTTATAACCTTCTTTATAGGTTTTTGCAAAAAGTCTAAACAGTCCGGGATTGCGGTAAGTAAAAGCGTATGATGCAACAAGACGCAACAAATAGATGTAAGCAGTCGGCCTATGATACCATTTGAGATGACGGCTAATCAATAAAGCCCGGTTATGTACTAATGAAGCAATATAACGATTGATATCCAGAACCCTGCAACCGCCTGTATCAGCAGCCAAGTGCCATACATGAGCATCATAATTAAAAAAAACGTTGTATCCAAGTTCCTTTACTCGTAAACATATTTCGGTTTCTTCATATAGAGCAGCTCCATAATTCAAATATTCATCAACACCACCAACTTCTAAAAATATGTCTTTTTTTATGCTATAATTTCCACCTCCGCCATGATCTACATATTCTTTATGATTAATGTGGAATCCCCGTTCTGGAGTTGCCGTATAGAAATGGAACTTGCCTACATTTTTCGATTTGGGATTATTCTTATATTTTTCTGTAATTCCTCCTGCCACTACTGCGATATCAGGTTGCGACAAGAACTTGTAATGCTCTTTGAGCAGGTTGCAGTCACACTCGATATCATCATCTAGAAATAGGATGTAGGCGTATTGTGTGTGTTGCACACCGAAATTACGAGCTTCAGGTAGCCCTCTAAATTCAGTCACGTGATAGTACTTAATAAATGTATCACTATCTTTTGCACGACTATACATAGTACTGTCAATGGCTGCCGATTGGTCTACAATAATTATTTCATACGGCTCCCCAAAATCTTGCTCTATTAAGCAATCAACTGTACTTGCCAGATAATCAGCCCGATTAAGTGTGGGCAAAATAATGCTTATCCCTTTTTGCATAAGGCGTTTATGAATAATATGAATCAAGAGTTAAGAAATTAATCACTTCGTTTAGGAATTATACTCTATCAGAAATTTCACTATAATGAAGCATTTCTATATTTTACGTAGTTGTACTGAAATGTTTGACTTTCTTCAAGATGGCAATACAAAAAACGCCTTAACTCCCCTTCGTATGAATATGTGATTTTTAGACTTAAAAGTCCGTTTAAATTTTCTAATAAAGCAGTTGAGTCAGGACTCTTCTACATGATGTTTGGAGTTATCTCTTATAACTCGATTGTAAAATTCGATGTTTTGTGCCACTATCTCGTTGGTGTTGAATCTTGCAGTTGCATTTAGATAAGCCCTGTCGGCTTGTTCACACCTATAAATGGGATTCGAGATTAGCCGTTGCAAAGCCTCTGCAAATTCATCGATACGTTTCACCCTGCATTTGCAAACACAGTTACTGTCTCCTATAATCTCTTGAAAACAATCGATATCGGAACAAACAATTGCCTTCCGCAGTAACATTGCCTCCAGTAAGACCAAACCGAAAGTTTCTGCATGGCTTGGAAATATGCAAATATCGGCACTGTTAGCGTATGACATAGTCTTGTCATAAGGTAAGCGACCTAAATACGATACACAACCGATCGATTGCTTTGAAAAGAGAGATTTGCATTTTTCCCATGTCGAAGAACCATTCACTACCGCATCCTGTCCGATGAGAATGAGTTTGACATTGTCGTTTTGCTCGCATATCCTGTTGAAAATAAGAGGCAAATCAAGTACCCCCTTTTTCTCAACAATTGTCCCCCAATAAAGTATCGTTATTGTATTTTTGTTCATGTCACTAGATGAAAGAGGGGGCATGTTTATATCCACAGGATTATATATTACACATTTTCTCTTATTCGAAGACAGACTGAATAATTTATCCGTCAGGTCGAGAGCCTGTCGGCTAACTCCTATATAGGCATCAGAATTACGCAAAGCATTATATTCCATAAGCCGTACGTTCCATGGAGTTTTGTTTCCAGACAAATGATCGAAATACACATTTGAACCATGTAATCTTGTAACTACTGGTACAGATAAACTACAAAAAGCCAAAGGCCCCTCCCAGTCGATAGATTCAACGAGGTCGATGCCAATCTTTGCCACTAATAGATTTAACTTTTTATTTAGATACCTTCTATTGATAAAAGAAGAAAATGGAGACTTATGAGGCTGGTTTATAGGTATCACAGATATACCATCGTCCCACACAGTGTCTGTAAACTTATTGCCCCAATACACAACTGATACCTTCACACCGGCCTCACTCTTAACGATAAGATGAGACAAATGTTTGATAAAAATTCCGATTCCGCCACATTTCATACCCAATATCGGATATTCTGTAGTTAAAAACGCTATATGCATCTCTATTGTATTTTTTGGAAAATATCAATGAAAGATTTTGTTTGTTGCGATGCCAAGTAACGGCGACAATATTCTTTGTTTGCCGTCATTGGAAATTTTTCGCTAAATACTTGTTTGATGACAGTAACACCTTGCTGAGGAGTATCTATAAAAATACCTATGCCTGCTTTTATCAATTCGGTTCGTGCTTCGCTAGTCATGGGCACCATTGCTAATACAGGCACTTGTAATGCGATATAATCGACCATTTTTGCGAAATTAGTCCACCATAAAGCCGTGTGTCCGGGAATAAGTACTGCTGCTTTTGCATTAACTATCAATTCATACAATTTACGCTGCGGTACATGATTGATATATTCCACGTTGTTACAGATTCCCAAATCATTGACAAATTCTTCCGTTTGTTTTTGATTGATATTCTTATTACCCACAATTTTAAGGGTACAACCCTTGCCTTTTAATTCCTTAGAATTGACAGCTTCGGCAAATATTTTCAAGAAATCATCTTTATATTCATGGAGGTATTCACCCACGAATATTATATAATTCTCTTTTTCTTTATTTTGAAAAGAAGGCAAATAATCATCATCTACTCCAGTTGGAATAAAATATGATTTATTTGAGTATCGTCCCTCATATAAATCATTAAATATATTCAGGTATGCTCCCGACAGACCAGTAATAGCATCAGCGTATTTAAAAGTATCTTGTTCAATTTTCTTTTGCTTGGCAAAAACAGGAAAATAATCAGAATACATTCGCTTAGCGTATGTGGTAGGATCCCTGAAATCAGCAACCCATTTTACTCCGGTTAGATGTTTAAGTCGCATACCGATTCTATTTGAGGTAAAAGGCAGGCAAGTGGTATATATGATAGATATATCATGTTCTTTAATTATTTTTCGTCCCATCCTCACGGCACTTCTTTCCCAGAATCTAAAGCGGTCGGGAACTTGAATCCATCGGTCTAGTATATATTTATAAAACTTACCGAATAAAGATCGCTTGTTAGAGGTGACTGTATCCGTGCTTTTTGACTGTGCACCAATAGTTTTTGCTTTGGCTGTAATGGCTTTGAGTGAAGTATCTTCTCCTCCAAGCAACATTCTAAGGCCGCGCAATGTCGGTTCTATATAATTGGCTTGATAAATAGGCACGTCTTGGATTTCGTCCAACAAATCAGGATCTTCTAAATATAGATAATTACGATTAACCGTCAGTACTATCGGATTCCAACCTGTACGTTTAAGATATTTTACAAGTTTAAATGCCCTAAATACCGCAGCATGAGTCTGTGGCGGGAAAAAAGGAGTAATTATAAGTATGTTTTTATTCATCGTTTTAATTTGTTTAAAATCAATACTTTTACTTTTTTCTTATTTTCTTTGTCTAATAGCACATAATAGGACAGAACAACCAATATTATTGAAGAACTAAGAGCCACGATAATCACTCTTGTAAAGGACTCAACCAAGATATGTTGTATGAGTAGGATTGCGGTAAAAGAAGGAATACTTATGAAAAGATTCACTACCATCGTTGTGAAGAAAAAACGTATCGGTTTGAAATCTTCAACATAATGATGGAGTGTATATGAGCAAACGATATAAATCAACAATGTGCTCACTATAGGCAATCCAAAAGCCCAAGTCAAGCCGATACCTTTACTAAACAATAACCAAAGTATCGGAATGACTGATAATGATACTGTCCCCGCCATAAATGAATAAAATTTCAAACGTCCGACAGCTTGTATTCCAATATATATAATATTATTATTCAATGATATGAAGCTTGAGACTATCAATAAAATACAGAATTCAATTGTATATGGAGGAACTTCCACGAGCCATAAATTCATTACATAATGTATTTCAGAGATAAAAGGAATAGCAACCAACAGATATAACACATTTGCCAAACAAGTAGTCTGCTTTAGTAATTGTATCATGGCATTGAAATCGGTCAATGCGTATTGCTTTATAATTTGCGGCCTCGAAGCCATTACCAAATTGGTTGATACTTGTTCAATCATCAGTTGCACGGTTGTTGCCAATCCGGCTGCGGCATTAACAGCTGTACTGCCAAATATATTAAGCAACATATTTGTTCCCTGTTGACGAGTAGTAAAGCAAATATTGGAATAAAGATTCCATCCTGAAAAGCTAAACAGAGAACGGCCGATAACCTTATTCCATTCCCAATTAATCCGGCATTCATCATAATGCCTAATGCAATAAATGCGATATGTCATTGCAATCAAGAATGAAGATAAGAGCATAAGTCCTCCATATAAAATGAGCTTATCACATACTGCAATAAGTAGAAGTGTAGCGATCAGCAACTTCAACAGTGATCCAACAATTTCCACAATAGCATACACGTCCATTTTTTCGTGCGAAATAAGAGTCGCATTGTATGGAACTTGAGTGATGCTGACCATTGAGGAAATTATTGAAAATTGATACACCCAAACAGCTGCACTCATTCTCTCATCTGGAATGTTCAATTTTTCGAATAACAGCCAAAGTCCGACCGTTTCAGCCAAAAACAAGACTATAATTGCAATTCCTATATGTAATATAAAGGCTGTATTGAATGTTTGTTGGAGTTGTCGAGGGTCATTTTTGGCAAGTTCGACTGTAAGAAAACGTGAAGTCGCTCCACTCATCGTTACATTCAAAAAGCTAAATAGGACAACAATACCGCCGACAAGTCCATAAATGCCATAATCATCTACACCAAGTGCATTTAACACGATCCGTGATGTATATAGTGATACAATCATGGACAGCAACATACGTGCATAAAGTGCCACTGTATTCTTGAATATTTTTTTATTATTTACGGACGATGTCTTATTCATAGCAAGCTTATGATCTTCCTAATACAAACGGAATGTATCTTTTTATTAAGGTTGTCGCAAAATAGCATATTGCAACAATGAGTGCAAATTCCAATATGGTCCAACTGTAGTTTACAAGATGTAACTTATTGCGCACGATCCAGAATGTATCTACAAACAATATATGTAGCCCCAATAATGCCAAACTGTTAGTTCCACACCAGATCAATATTTTATCCAATGGAATAAGTTTCAGCTTTCTCGAATTAAAATATGAATTGATAAACCAATAAAAACTCATAATAAAAACCATTGAAAGCAACAATAGATGCAATGGAAAATTGTTTGATTTTAAGTCAACGTAAGAGGGAAATAGAACGATGAAAACAATGGCGATAATAAGCAAGAATAATGAGTATATCGGTGAAACCTTCATGCCGTACCATTTGTTCCGCATGAAGCAAAAACCAAGATGGTAATAAATCAAGGTAGACATTGTTGTGTCAATAAAATATGGCAAATCAATGTTATTAGCATTTAACCAATATCCTACTCCATATAATAATATGCATAATACACTGATTGTTAATGATTTATTATAGAGGGTGATTTTATGTATCAATAAATAAACGAATGAAACCTCGAACAAACAAATTAAAAACCAAATTACATGAAATAAAACAAAAGAGTTTTTATCACCGAGGAAACCATCAAACATACTCGTTACAGAGAGCGAGATCGCTTTTGCCCAATTATGAGTTTCGTTAAGTTTCAAAACGAACAAATATGCGAACAACAAAAAGGCAAAAAAGGCCCAAGGAATCAGTAATTGTCTGGTCTTTTTGTTTAAAAACTCTCTCAAACTGATTGGACGAAAGAAACAGCCTGACACAAAAAAGAAAAGGGGCATGTGAAAACTGTAAATAACGGTTTTCAACATGTAAGGGATTTGTATATGACCAAGGATGACCAATAAAATTCCTACCCCTTTCAATATGTCAAAGGAAACAATCCGATTAGAGTCTACCATCTACAACGTTTTTTTCAAAGATAGCTTTTACATCGAATATGACGTGTTGAGCATTTAGTAACGTTTTTACATCAAAGCCTATAAACTGTTCGTGTGCTACAGCTATAATTGCCGCATCGAATTTCTTATCCAAAGGATGTTGGTTCGTTACCGAGATTCCATACTCTCGCATAACTATATCAGGATTGGCCCAAGGATCATATACGGTGATATGTACGTTATACTCTTGCAAAGCATTGTAAATATCTATAACCTTTGTGTTCCGCACATCAGGACAGTTTTCTTTAAAAGTAAACCCTAATATGAGGATATGAGAGTTGAGCACCTGTATTCCTTTCTTCAGCATCAATTTCGCAACTTGGTTGGCCACATATTCCCCCATACCGTCGTTCATTCGGCGACCGGCTAAGATTATCTCAGGATTATAACCGTGACGTTGTGCACATTGAGCCAAATAATACGGATCAACTCCAATGCAATGGCCTCCAACCAGCCCAGGCTTAAATGGCAGGAAATTCCATTTGGTAGAAGCTGCTTCCAGTACATCCTGTGTATCAATGCCCATTTTAGTAAATATCTTGGATAGCTCATTCACAAATGCGATATTGATATCACGCTGTGAGTTTTCTATTACTTTGGCTGCTTCCGCTACTTTCATCGTAGGAGCGAGATGTGTACCGGCGGTAATTACAGAAGCATATACCTCATTTACTTTCTTACCTATTTCAGGCGTAGAACCGGAAGTAACCTTTTTGATTTTTTCTACTGTATGAAGTTTATCTCCCGGATTTATACGTTCAGGGCTATAGCCAGCAAAGAAATCTTCATTAAATTTCAATCCGGACACTTTTTCCACAACTGGGATACATTCGTCTTCTGTAACACCTGGATAAACAGTAGATTCATACACCACAATATCCCCTTTGGAGATTACCTTACCAACAGTTGTGCTGGCACCGTAAAGCGGAGTCAAATCCGGATTGTTGTTTTTGTCTACCGGAGTGGGAACGGCAACTACATAAAAATTGTAATCACGGATTTCCTCTATATTGGCAGTACACTTAAAACCATTGGCAAGGGCAGATTGGAGTAGTTCATCTGACACTTCGAGTGTCGCATCATGACCTGCCATCAAAGCAGTCACACGAGCCTGGTTCATGTCAAAACCTATCGTTTTATACTTTGTCGAGAAAAGACGAGCCAAAGGGAGCCCTACGTAACCAAGACCAATTACGCAAATTTTAGTTTCATTCATAATTTCATCTGTTATTATTACTTTAAATATTCTTCCAATACCATTTGACAGCCTCTTTCAAGCCATCACGCATACTGTATTGAGGATTGTAACCTAAAAGGGATTTTGCTTTATCAATACATGCCAAGGAATGGGGAATATCACCCAAGCGGTTGGGACCATGAATTATTTTCACGTTGGCAATTTCGGGGTCAAATTCACTCAAAAATTCTTTCAAGTAACCGACCAACTGGTTTAATGTGGTGCGTTCTCCGAAAGCAGTATTGTATACTTGGTTGGTTGCATTCGGATTTGTCGTGGTCATAGCCAGCATGTTCATTTGAATCACATTGTCTATATAAGTAAAATCGCGGCTATATTCACCATCTCCGTTAATGACAGGACTCTCATGAGCCATGAATTTCTTAACGAACAAAGGAATCACCGCAGCATATGCCCCGAATGGATCTTGACGACGACCGAAAACATTGAAATATCGTAAGCCGATACATTCCATTCCATAGGTTTTGGCAAACACATCGGCGTAAAGCTCGTTTACATACTTTGTTATGGCATAAGGCGAAAGCGGTTTGCCAATCACATCTTCTACTTTGGGAAGAGACTGACTGTCTCCATATGTAGAAGAACTTGCTGCATATATAAAACGCTTTACATTGGCATCGCGAGCGGCTGTCAGCATATTTAAGAATCCCGATATATTAGTTTCATTTGTAGTTATAGGATCTTTGATAGAACGTGGAACTGAGCCTAATGCTCCTTCATGCATAACGTAATCTACATTTTCTACAGCTTTCTTACAATCGTTCAGATTCCGTATATCTCCTACGATAAGTTTAAACTTATCCGGATATCGTTGTAGAAATGAAAAAATGTTTTCAGGTTTACCTGTGGAAAAATTATCCAAACAGATTACATCATAGTCGTGAGCCAATAAATACTCACATAAATTGGAGCCGATGAATCCCGCTCCACCAGTAACTAAAACTTTTGTTAATGACATATGGATTGTTGTTTTATGTTGAAGTTGCAAACCTATTGCTTGATAGGGGTGTAATGATTTATTTTAAGACTGGTTTGGATAAAAGAGAGATTGTGTGTATCTGCTCCAAGTCGATTGTTACAATTTCCATTGAATTCCAGCCTGTTGGATTTTTTTGTATGTATTTTATGCAAATCTACCTAGAGAGAAAAAGTTAAACAGAATCTACAAGTCTTAATAACCGCTAATTATAATCTATTTAAACTATAATAGTCTGACTATCAATCAAACTGTTTTGCACACTCCTTGTAATACTCGTACAAATGAACTTTTGAAATATATTGTGATTGTGAATGTCCGTTCCTATATGAGTAATAGCCTTTTCTTTTAATAGCAGCATGGCTTTTTTCTTAATCCGGT
>OHIN01001685.1_pt1 | contig 10863 bp, 10 predicted proteins | sample 1568261 | NCBI WGS metagenome assembly OHIN01 (sample SAMEA3879578, study PRJEB24766) | human gut metagenome | biome: human-associated habitat; feature: feces | place: USA | collected 1985/1987
TAACTGTTAACATTTAAATTGAATCAATAAGTAGTATATATTTATTTTTATGAGATTATAAATATATACAACAAAACGCCAAGTTAGTTTAAAAGCTAACTTTGGCGTTTTTTTTTACCCAAAATCAAGGAGGACAACATGAAAATAGATAAAGAAAAAGAAGCTCAAGAGATTCTTTTAGAAGCCTATTTAAAATACTTAGAAAAAAGAAAAGACGAATATCAACAAACTCTCGACGACATGGAAAAAGCGGCAGAAAAAGCTAGAGAAGCCGCGGATGAAAGTAATGAAAATCTTACTTTCCAAAATCAAATAGCTCAAGATTATTATAAAGACCAAATTGAGTTAATTGACGAAAAGATAAATGCTCTTAACGAAGAAGCAGAAGCAGAAGATAGACTTCAAAAGCTCCAAGAAGCTAGAGACGCATATGAACGTGCGAAAAATACAAAAAATAGACTTGTCCTAGTTCGTGGCGCGGGTTGGGTATTTAAACGCGACCAAGAAGAAATAAGTTCTACCTATGACGCTTTAAGAGACGCCGAAAGAGAAGTTGAAATAGCTAAATTAAATGAGGAAAAAGAACTTCTTCAAGACCAAGCTGACGCTTGGGCAGAAAAAGCAGAAAACATTGGTAAAACAACAGAAGAATTAGAAAAGTATAATAAAGCATATAAAGAATTTGCTAATATGACAGAAGAGCAAAGAAAAGAAGCTCTAAATGCTTTTATTGATGCGGTAATAAGAAATAATCAACTTAACCAAGATGCTACCGATAAAGAAAATGCTTTTGAAGACCAAAGCGATGCAGAGAAAGAAGGAACTCTTGCTTGGAATATTGCGAAAGTTGAAGAGCTTTCTGAACAAACTAGCGAATTAATTGATAAAATTGGAAAAAGTGCGGAAGAGCTAATTAAAGATAATAAGATTAATCAAGTAGTTGATTCTCTTGATAGTCTTTTAGGCGAAAAAGGTATTGAAGGGCTTGTAAGTCATTTAGATACTTTAACTCATGGAGTTAATAGCTACATTGATAATTTCTTAAAATTAAGTGAGCAAATGACTCAAAATGAAAGCGCAGTTGAAGCAATAGACAAAGCACTTAAAGATTGGGATGAACTTACTGAAAACTTAGGAAAAAGTCAATCAGAACTAAATAAAGAACTCCAACTCTTTAATTACTATAATCAAATGACAATAGAACAATTATCAAAAGATAGCGCAGTTTATAACGATATTGCAAATCAAGTTTCTAATTTGGCTGACCAATGGGAAAGAGTCAATGCTGCTCAAGCTGCTTATGAAGCGGCGCAAGCTCGTGCGGACGCAATTTCTAAAGCTAGCAAAAACGGAGAGGGATATGCAACTGGCGGAGTAAATACCTATACCGGATTAGCCGCAGTTCATGGAACAAAGTCTAGACCAGAGGTATTTTTAAATAACTCTCAAGCGGGCGCTTTATTTAAATTTATTGATGGTTTAACTAGAATGCCTACTTTAAACAAGAGAAACACTCCACAAAATGTTGTCGCTTCAACTTCTAAAACAGAAGATAATAGCACCAATTATACTAACTGTAAATTTGAAGTTGTTTCTAATGAGGATAGCATCAATGGATTGTTACAAGATGTTAAAAATCGTTCTCCATTGCGGAAGTTCTAATAGTGGGGAAGGGAAACCTTCCCCATTTTCTCAAGAGGTGAGATAATTGATAAGAGAACCATATGGTGTAGTTCCATATAATACTACTATTGATACGAGTATAAGCAATACTTTTTCTTTAATTTTTAATGGAGACGAATTAGAGAGTTATAAATATGATATTTTTGAAAATAATCAGGGCGGTTCTGCGATTTATTCTTCTGCTAGAATAGATAATCCAACTATTTATAATGATGATGAATTATCATTTAAGGTAGGTGGAGATAATCTTGCTTCGTTAGTAGGAAAAAATCTACTATGGAGGATAACTTTTTGGGAAAATAATGCTTCTTATAAATTAACTGATTATAAAGATATTTCAAGAAGCACAACAGAAAGCGCGCCAACTATAATATATCTCCAAAATGAGAATAGTTTACTTAGCTCTATTGATTGGAGCAAAAAAGAAATTATTGTTAATATTACAATTAGAAACGAAAGACGCAGAGTAATTGGTTATAATACTTCGACTCATGCCGTTACAGTCAGTGAAGCTTTTTCGGTTCTCCCAACATATGGGAGTGGATATACAGATAGATATATCCTATATGGAAATTTTCCACAGACCCAAGATGAAAATAATCCTACAATAACCGCTACAATACCTGTTTTAAATGGAATTACAACCAATCCAGATGTTTTTGAAGTCCCTTCAACTGGAGATATTATCCTCACTGGGGTAATCCCAGTATTAGAGAATATAACAGATAATAGGCTTCAAAATGAAGTTGTTGTAAATTTAGATTTTGGTAGTGGAGTAATTTATAGAATAAAAGAATATTGGCAATGGGATGTTCAGTATGATATTGAAAAAACAGAAATAGTAGAGGATGTTCAGCATTATAAAATAACAGTTACAAAAACAACATATCATGAAGGACAATCCAAGACTACCGTTGAAACAACAGCCGACGTTACTGATGTCGCATGGTATCAAGAACATGACAGTGACGTAGGCGCATATTGTGTGGTAGATAGAAAAGTATCTCCAGAAATTGAAGTTGGAACATCATATTCAGCTTATCGTAATTATTACGATACCAATTTCTATTTTTTCAAATCAAGAAAAGAAGCGACAGTAAATATTGATAACTTTCCTGTTGAACAAGCAGACGCTTTTCCTAGCAGATATTATAATTTTTTAGGAAGTTATCAGCAAAAAAATAATATTCCTGTAAAATATCATATTTGGGAAGTTTATGATATTACTAAGATAAAGCCTGTGTATCGCACAGAAAAGCAATTTAATTCAAACCTTTCTTTTTCTTATGATAATTTTGAAAACTATCATACTTACAAGATAAAATTAATTGTCGTTAATCAAGAAGGAGCCATGTCTGAATATCTATCTCCTGATTTAATTATTTCTTACAAAGAAATAGATTTCAAAACAAGCGGCGAAGCTATTTATAATAGTAGCTCTTATAGTGTAGATGTTATATGGCCAGATAATAGATTATCTATTCCTGTGTTAGTCGATGGTGAAGATGGTGAGTTTACTCATTTCTTTGACTATGTAAAGGAAGAAAAGTTAAATCTTAGAGTGCCTGGTATTACACAATATAGATATGATAACCTTTCTGGCGCGGACTTAATTTTTGATTCTACTAATTTTATGCTATCTACTTTTATCGCAATCAATGACCCAGGTTCCGCGCCTTGGAGTGGTGAAATAATCACATTAAGCTCAAATCCAAGAGGAAATAGATTATCCGTTATAAAAAATAAATATAAACTTCAAATTGTTTGTAGTGACGAAACAGATGGTGGAAGTATAACTTATGATTTTTATAAAGCAAAAAAAATAGCTGAAAATAACTTCATTGATTCGCGCGTTCCATTTTCTCTATTGAAAGTTGTCCCAGGACAGCAGCAAGGAGTAAAGCAGGCTGATGGCACTTACAGACCTCTGACAGAGGATGAAAAAATAGGTTATGCTTATGAATGGATGGAACAAGAAACTGATGGGAGTTTTGGGAATATAACTTGGAAAGATTCTTACTTCTGGACCGAAACTAGCTCAGATACAAATACAATGGTATATAAACTTCTAGTATATCCAAATAGAGCAGAATTATATCCAATGCTTAGATGGGTTGGAGCTGTTAAAGCGGCCGATGGAGTACAGATAACTCTTGGTAATAATAGATTACTTTCTAATAGAACAAATAAAACGCTTCTTATGATTGGAGAGGAAAGTAGAGAAATTATTGATTATGACTCAACAACTGGAATAGCAATCATTGATTCAGCATTTTCTTCAGTAAAAACAGGAGATAAGTTTTTATGCTACTATGAAAACGGTGAAAATGCTGAAAATGATAATGTATATGTATGTAAATTCACAAGAAGAAACAATATTCCATTTAATCAAATCTCAATTTTCGGTGATGTTGAATATGATTATCTGACAGTTTTTACAAGAAGTTATTTTACTTCTAATGAAATCCATGATATGTTATATTATTTCTTCCGCCCGAAATGGACAGATGAGAACCAAATTGACATATTGATAAATTGTACTTATGATGGAAGTTTGAGTTCCAAATATTATGACGGAATTGAATCTGAAATTAACGGATATAGAATTTATAGAAATACATTCTATAATGAGGAAGATAAAGACCCGTTTGAGAGTATTTTAATCGCAGAGGTTTCTGCTACAGAATTAGAAAGTGTAAATGATAATACTTCTTTGAAAATAACAGATTATAGCGTTAGAAATCGTGGAATATTTAGTTACTCCATTCTTCCAATGACAAGCACCGTAATTGGAGCCAGAATAGAAAGTAATAAAATAAAAACTAATTGGTATGAATGGATTTTCACTTCTATTGGCAGAGTTAGAGACAATATTTATCGGCCTATTGAACAATGGGTATTTAAGTTGAACATTGAAGCCGGAGATGTCCAGCACAATGTCAATAAAGTATTCCATCAAGGATTAAGTAAATATCCTAAGTTGTCAGTAGGAAGAACTAATTATATCACTACTTCATTAACTTGTCTCGTGAGCGATTTTAAATATGAAACAATTTATAAGGACAATTATTTGATTCCTGTAGTTTCTGGTAAAATTCCTTATAATACTACCGATATAAATAATACAAAAGTTTATATTCAGCAAACAAGTATATTTGAGGGAATCAACCTAGAGCAAAAGAAAGCATATTTATTCATAAATAATCAACAAAGAAGAATTACTTTCTATGGAACAGAGGGTGTAGGAGCAGATAGTAAATTTTATATTATCATTGAAGAGCCTTTTAAATACTTTTTACCAAATACGCAAAACCCTTCAACTAATAATTATGTAATTTATACAGATTATTTGCCAGAAGGAGAAAATGAATATCAGGTTATAAAGAAAAGAAGCATTTGTTTCGACGATTCTATTGAAAGAATTAATGCCTGGAATAAGTTCATTTCTACAGATGAACCAATCCTTGTAAAAGATATGAAAGGAAATTGTTATATCGGAGTAGTTAGCGACAGCAGAGAACAAACAGATATTAAAATTGACGATTTCCCAACAACAATTAGTTTAAATATCACACAAATTGCTGATGTAAATTCTTATTTAATCTTTGGAGTATAAGGGGTGATTTCATGGAATTTTATAATACCGACAATGAAGATTTTAGAAAAATAGCAAAACATGAGATTATTAATCCAATGGTTAAAATAGAATTATTAGACAGCCATGAAAATGCTTATGCCGAACTTATTGAGGATATAAGTGCCGAACAAATCGGCACTATATCCGAAAGTTATAAGCAAGGAGTAAGAAAAACAACTTCTTTTACTATTTTTGACCCAAATGGAGATTTTATTCCTGACCCAAACAATAAAAATTTTTGGATAAATAGAAAATTTAAAATATATGTTGGGCTTGCGAAAACTAGATATTATAGTGAAGAGAATCCATTAATATACTCTTACGATGAAGAGGATTTAATTGCTTATTTAAAATACAACAATCCAAATAATTGGAATGACATAGATAAACCAATAGAAAATTCTCCCAACGATGGGATTATAATTACTGGACATGGAGAATTTGAAATTAACTCAGAAGAAGATATTTATTGGTTCTCCAAAGGAGTCTATGTTATTACAGATATAAACGCATCACATAATCTTGCAGATAAAACAGTCACAATAAATGGAGTAGATAAATTTGGAATGTTCGGAAGTGAAACTGGCTATAACGAAATGATAGGGACATTTTCAATTCCAAAAGGATTCACTATTTATGAAGCTATATTTACTATATTGAATCAAGATATGGGGAATGGCCAAGTATTAGACCCTATCGAACCGATAGTTGACCCTTATTATAAAAATGTTACTATCCCTTTTGATATAGATAAAGGACCTGGAAGTTATATTAGTGAAAGTTTAACTGATTTAGCTACTACATTTAGAGCAGATATTTATTACGATGATGACGGAAGATTGAATTTTTGGAGAAGTTTATTAGGAGAAGAAAATGCTAATCTTCCAATTATATGGGATTTTTATGATACTAGCCCCGAATATATAAACTCTTCTTTAACTTATAATCTAGTAAGAACTGCTAATAGGGTATGTGTAGTTGGCGATAATCCAAATGGAGCAATTCCTCCTACGGCGATATCCGAAAATAGAAACGCCGCGTCACCTATCGCAATTCAAAAAATTGGTATAAAAAGCAAATATTTGGAAAGTAGTACAATACAGACTGCAACAGAGGCTAAAGATTATGCTGATTATATGTTAAAATCTTTGTCTATTGAACAGAACACTATAAGTTTTGAATGCGCTCTTATTCCAAGTCTAACAGTAAATAGATTGTTTACTTTAACTGATACTTTCTATAAAATTATAAAAGAGTCGTTCTTAATCCAAAGTTTAACTTGTCCTATTGGCATAGGTACAATGAGTTTAAGTGGAAGCAATATAAAAGAACTTCCAACTTATTGAGGTGAGCAAATGAATCAAGCTGACGCGCTTATAGATATTATTGATAGAAGAATAGATTCTTATATCAAAAATGCTCGTATAGTTTGTAAATATGTAGGAAAAATAATTTCTATGGGAACAAATCAAACTGCGAGGGTAACAATAATTGGCTTCGACACAATTTTTACTTTCCCTTATCGAGACTATTTGGTAGGAAAAATTAAAGAAGGAGACGGAGTTTTTATAGAAAGTAAAATAGGGAATTTAAGTAATGGAGTTATAACTGATAGATTTTATGGACAGGAGGAATAAATATGCCTAAGTTTTCTGAATTTAAAGCAAATGATGCTCAATCAGAAGTAAGAAAAGTTATTACAGATAACTTTAAAATAGCTACAAATATCCCAGAAGATAAAACTAACGATAATAATAAACTTTTCGCGTTAGTTGGAGTTGCTTCTTCTGGCGACCAGCAACTATTACATGCAAAAGACGGAGTAGATTATCTTAGTCCGGAAACAGGACTTATGAAAAATGGTGGCGACCAAGTAATAAATGGGAAAATTACTGCTAATGGACTCACTGTTTCAGATGGTGGAGCAATAATTGCAGACCATTTATATGTTTATGATACAAATGCCGAAGGCGCGCCCTCATTTACTGTTAGCAAAAATAAAGCTGCTGTATCTTATGGCACTTTTGAAGCAAAAGGAGCCGCGACTTTTGGACAAAGATTAACAGTTAATGGAGGAATAGTATCTACTGGTTCTTCAAATACTTTAGGAGTAAGTAATTTCTCAACAATCGGGGTTTCTGGAACCGGAACAATAGCAAATCTTAGCTCAACGAGTGCTGTAATAGGCTCCGCAAATATAAGGTCAGGTCTTGATGTTGGTGGTCCTGTTACACTAAATGGCATATTAAAAGTTGAAGGGCAAGTAACAATGAATAATCGCGTAGTTATTCCTAGCCCTGGTGACATTAGCGTTGTTTATGCCAGACCTCTAAGAGCTGTTAATAGGAAACCAAACAATGGCGAAGTTGCTTATGGCACTCTTTGGGGTCAATATTAAGGAGGGATTTTATGCCAAAACTTTATATTGGTGACAGCAATAATAATCCCATTAGGCTAAAAAAAATGTATATCGGAGATGGCAATAATAATCCGATTAAATTAAAAAAAATTTGGATTGGCGACCCTTCAAATAATCCAGTTTTGATTTTCACTGAAGGTGCAACAGAAGGATATATGTATGATTTTGATGCTTCTACTGGACAGTATAATCAAACAAGAGTTAGCTCTATTATAAATGCCGTAAATGGCGCGTCATCAAAGATACAACCTTGGCATTTAATAACTGACAAAACTGATACTTGGGGGTTAGGCTCTTGGGATGGTAGACCAATTAGTTTCAATAATCAAAGTGGCCGCTGTGGTCGTGGTGGAACCTTTAGATTCCCAAACCCAGTAGATAATGCGACATTAGTGTGTGTGCAAAGATTAAATTTTGACCTATTAAGTAATGAAACATTTACGAACAGTTGTTATTTTAATGAAAAGGGCGAATATAGATATGAAACAGATAAATTCTATTACACTGGTAGAACTATTGCTACTTTAACATATCGAGATGGCCAATATATTCCTCCGCTAATGCAGGAATTTGACAGTCGTCCTCAAGTAAATACTAGTGGAGGAACCGAAGCAGTTCCATTTATAAACCAAAATACTTGTTGCGTATGGATGTATACGAACGGAAATAACGTGAATTATAGAATAAAAAGCTATAAAAACGATTTATGGACTAAAGTAGCTACTAGAGAAAGTGTATCACAAATTCAAGATGTTAGAGTATGTGACCACGCGGGCGGTGGAGTAGAGGCTTTAACTGGGGAACTTTATGAATTTATCATATGGCCAAGAGTTTTAACTGCTGAAGAAATAGCTGAAACAGAAGAATATTTACTTGATAAGTGGGTTTAATAATTAAGGGAGACTTATGTCTCCCTATTATTTTGTCAAAATTTTGGAAAATTTTACCAAAAATTTTGAGCTGAGAATATACTTTCTCACTATTAGTATGAGGGAACCAAAATTTACCAATTTCGGAGTTGAGAATATGGAAGATAAATTTCTTGATGGTATGGTAGATGCTTCCATAACCATGATGAAACGCCTTAGTGAAGGCGGAACATTAACTCCTGATGAATTAAAATTTATTTTGTTGACAAAGCAAATGTCTGAAAAGGCAAATAAACAAAATAAATCAAATCCATTGGGAGGATTATTAGAAGGGCTAAAACCAGTCCTCCCACTGGTAGGCTCTTTGCTTGAATTGTAAGGAGGTACACTGATGAGTTTTAATCAAACTAATCCAAATTTTGCCAATTATCAGAATAGTCAATTACAGGCACAAGGTATAAATCCTGCGCCATTTCCACAAATCCCTTATAAACCTATAACTTTTGAAAAATTAAGTAATCTGATTGGAATAACCTATAATCTTTCTGCTATTGAGAATATAAATACAATTCCACTTCCAAGAGGTAGCGGTGAACAACAAATCTTCTTTGTCAATTTAGTAATAATTAGAAAACAATTCGGTGAATTGCTGGAAAGCTAAAGTATTTATACCATGCCAATCAGCAGCCAAGCTAAATGAAACCCATTGAAGTAATTTAGAAGGTTCAACGACTAGGAAAATGAGAAGGGTTATCAATAAATTTTCCCACGAGTGCCGAACTCTTTGCATGCCACTTACCAAAAATTGGCAAATTGCGAAGATGAAGATATAGTCTGAACTATATGGAAACATATAGAAATATAAGATAAAAAACTTATATGATAACAATTTGGCGAAACCAACAGAAACATTGATGCTGTACGTTATGAGAATGCTAAAAATACTTGCGATATCATCACCGCAGGACAAGCAAACACTCAGCGTATCATCGACATTATGACACAGGATAAGATTGAGGCACTTAGAACAGAACTTCAATCTGCACAGCTTGCTCTTCAGAATAATGCTCAGACTCAAACTCTTATCAATGAGCTTCGTCCATGTGCCATTCCAGCATACCTAACTTGTAGCCCATATACTGCCATTGGATATGGCAATAATTGTGGTTGCGGATGTGGTTGCTAATTTCCGCTTTGCGTGATTTAAGCCATTAAGGCTAGGGAGGCGGAAGCCTCCCTTTATTTTTTAGGAGGTTAATTTATGTCTTGCAAACCTGTATGTAAACTTTGCAATAGACTCGTCATTTTCCAAGCTGTAACTTTTTCTGACGGAAATTTGATTATCAATATTCCTGCTGGGGCATACAATGATGGCGAGAAATATTGTATTGTAGTAGCTCAAACTATACCATCTACTACAACTATTAACGCCCCAGTGGTTATCACTATTGGGACTGGAACTGTTCAATACCCTTTAACCAAGAGTAACTGTGCCCAAGTTACTGCTTGTGGAATTAGAACTCGAACAAGATATTCAGTATGCGTTTCAACTACCGCAACTGGCGGAACCTTTAAAATGCTAGGTTCTCCATGTTGCTCACCTTCAAACAATTTACGCAGTATTAATGGAACAACCCCAACTGCCGCGCCTACTTTAGCTAGTGTTGAAGAAGTAGTTCCTTCTGTGTCAAATACAAAATCAGTGGAGAGTAAAAATGGAAAATAAAACTCATTCAGACGCGATTGAATTGTTAAGAAAAGAATTAACAAATGATTTTTCTGTGACTAATAACTTAATAATTCAGTTGCAGAATGAGATTATTTGCTTAATGAATCTTACGGAACAAACTTCTTGCAGGATTGAGAAGAAACTCAATGAATTGCTCGAAGCAATAAAGGAGGATAAATCCAATGAAATATAAAAAAGATATAAAACATCTTGCAAAAAGTATGATGGATGGCCTTAAAGACGGAGAAATGATGCTTGACTATGCTAAATGTGCTAAAGACGAAGGACATTCAGATGTGGCTAACTACTTTTTCATGCGAGCTAAAACGAGAGTCCAGATGATGAATGAAGACCATCAGAAAATGGAAGAACTTATTAAAAAAGAAGAGATGGAAAGTGGAAAGTCTTATGAAGAAGGTAAATGGGACTGTATGCACGAATATTTTATGGAAGAAAAAGTAAAGGCTTTTCTGGAGCTTGCCACTCAGAAAAAAGCCTCTGATATATTTATTATTGCCGGTCGTCC
>OHIN01001686.1_pt1 | contig 10856 bp, 7 predicted proteins | sample 1568261 | NCBI WGS metagenome assembly OHIN01 (sample SAMEA3879578, study PRJEB24766) | human gut metagenome | biome: human-associated habitat; feature: feces | place: USA | collected 1985/1987
TGAAAACACCTCCCTGCAGAGCCGCGATGAGTTCAAGTTGCTCATTATGGGAGATGCGGGCAATTACGCCTGTGGAATTGAGCGGATATTTCGATTCCCAGCCTTTGAAGATATAATAGCCTTCGACCTCTCGGGGGTTTGTGACATCGGTGAAGTCGGCGAGGCGTTCGGATATTTCATTGTTGAGGACTGCAATCCGGTTTTCGCAGGAATCTATCTGCCGCTCGGCCGCGGATATTGAATCGGTAAGGGCCTGGCGATAATCATTGCGGGCCTTTTCCTTGTCGGTCTTACCCCCGCAGGAAGCAAGGAGCAAGACCGAAAGGATAAGTATCAAATTTTTCATATCAGATCATTCATTATATCAGATCGGGCTGATGGGCGTCGCGGAGCAGGTCGTTGACGGTTTTTACGGGGTTGAATGTATCCGCGGGCACTTCGACGAGGATCGTGTTCCAGTCGCTCATCGCGCCGTTCCAAAGACCGGGAAGCTCAAGAGCCTTGATTTCCACGCCCTCGCGGCTTTTGAGCGATATAAAGCCTGTGGCTTTATCCACATATTGCGGGAGGTCGAAGCGGTTGCCTTTATAGTCGCGGATCGAGACTACGAGATCCACCGGATTGAAATGGGTGGATTCCTTCATCATCTTCACGGCTTCCTTGTCATCGGGATTGATCTGGGAAGCTTCAAGAATCTGGGGGCTGACAGTTCCGTCGGGGTTGAAAGCGAGGTAAGGGCCGCCACCGGGCTCACCCTCGTTCTTCACCATTCCGCAGACGCGCATCGGTCGGTTGAGTTTCGAGAGGAGATATTCTTTCTTGGCGGCATCGTCCATGGTGTCGCATGAATCATGGGTGATGCAGAGCACGCGGCGAGTGAAATCGAGCATTTCGGCGAGTTCATCGGACGTAGCCTTGCCGCTTTCGAGGCGACGGCAATATTCATCGATGCGCTGTTTTGTGGCAACGAGAATACCACCAATTATCTTTTTGTATTTAACGGTGGATTCGCGGCGCTCGTCGGGCACGACATTATCTATGTTTTTGATGAAAATGATGTCGGAATCAAGGTCGTTGAGATTCTCGATAAGGGCGCCGTGTCCGCCGGGGCGGAAGAAGAGATTGCCGTTCTCGCGATAGGGAGTGCCGTCGAGATTAGCGGCGACAGTATCGGTTGAGGGTTTCTGGACACTGAAAGAGATATCGAAAGTCACACCGAATTTATGTCCTATGGCTGCCGAAGCCTCCTCGACCTTCGCCTTTACAAGAGGGAGATGTTCCTCGGAGACCGTGAAATGGACCTTAACCTTATCATCTTTTCCGGAGGCATACATTGCGCCTTCAGCGAGATGCTCTTCGAGGGCTGTGCGCGATGTTCCTATCACCTTATGGAATTGGAGAAGGGCTTTCGGAAGGTGGCCGTAGTTAAGGCCGATGTTTTCGATAAGCGCTTTGGCAATATCCTTATATCTTTTCTCGCGTATAAGGGAATCGACGCTGAGTCCATAAAGGGAGAGACAAACATAATTCAGGCGGGGGAAGAACGCGAAATCCTCGATGCGTTCGAAGAATTTTTTCATGAAATCATTGTCGGGCTTCTCTTTTTTGCCGTTTACAAAAGAGAAGATATCCTTGAACATTCTGGATGCGGCACCGCTGGCGGGCACCATTTTCATCACGCTACCCCCGGCGGCAAGATACTCGTCCCAGCATTTAATGGCACCGGCTTCGAGTTCCGGGGTGAGAGCCGATATTCCATGTCCGGGAGTTGCCGGGGCTTCTATTTTGAGATAGGGGAAACCCTCTTTGAGCATGCGGAGTTCCGCTTCAAGTTTCTCTTCGGATATCCCTTTGGATTCAAGGATGCGAATGTCTTTTTCTTCTAATTTCATGATATGTGTTTTTGAATAATTATTTCGGATGAGCGGGGATCAGCGTTTGTTGCCCGCATATGCAAAATTAACATTTATTTTTTGCAATTTGTTGCAAAACGCCATCTGTAGTAAATAATTTTCAATGTTGTGTAAACTTTTTTAGGAAAATGCTGTCGAAGAAATGTAGTTGTTTTGAAGTTTCTACAGTTGATATACGTTATGAAAAAATTGTTGCTTCTATCGTTGTCGCTACTGCTCGTCGGCCTCGGGGCCGCGGCAGCCGTGATACGGGGAAAGGTAGCCGACGAATCGGCATCCCCGTTGCCCGGCGTGACGGCTCAGCTTATCCAATATCCCGATTCGGTGAGAAAAGGATTCATCGTGACGGGCGCTAAAGGGGATTTCTCGTTCAAGGGGATAAAGCCGGGTAATTATTCGTTGCGGCTGACAATGGTGGGGATGGATGATCTGGAGCGAACGATTGCCGTGAGCGATACGACGAGAACCCTCGATGTCGGCACTTTGAAGATGCAGGAGACCGCCACCGTGCTCAAAGAGGCTGTTGTGACGGGAGTAAAGGCCGCGGTAGTGGCAAAACAGGACACGATGGAATTCAATGCCGGGTCCTACAAGACGAAAGTAAACGCTTCTGTGGAGGATCTTCTTAAGAAACTTCCCGGCGTAGAAGTGGGCAGCGACGGCAGCATCACCTCCGGAGGTAAGACCGTGACCAAGGTGCTTGTCGACGGCAAAGAGTTTTTCGGTGAGGATACAAAGATGGCCACGAAGAATCTCCCTTCCGACATGGTTGATAAGGTGCAGGTGGTGGATCGCAAGAGCGACCTTGCCCGTATCACCGGAGTGGACGACGGCGAAGAGGAAACGGTGATCAATCTCACGGTGAAGAAGAATATGAAAAACGGATGGTTCGGCACCGTTCAGGGAGGCTATGGAACCGACAAGCGTTATGAAGGAAGCTTCAATATTTCCACATTCAACGACAACAACCAGATCTCATTTGTCGGAGGAGCCAACAACACCAACGACCTCGGATTCTCCGACGGCGGCCGCGGCCGCTTCATGAGTTTCGGCCCCGGAGGAGGCATTACGACCTCGCAGCGCTTCGGCATCAATTTCAATCTCGGGAAGTCCGACAAGTTCCGGGTGGGCGGAAACATATTCTATACGCATTCCGACCAAAAGACCACAAGTTTCAAAGACACGCAATATCTCTTCCCCGATTCCACAAGCTATCAGACTCAGGGAAGCGCGTCGCGCGACAGGGGACACAACGTGAATGCGGATTTCCGGATGGAATGGAAAATCGACGATAACAACACCCTCGATTTCCGTCCACATTTTTCGTTCAACAGCCGCCACTCGGAACTTAACGACACTTCATTCCTGCGGGCCGGGGATGCCCTTCGGACCCTTGTGAACTCCAACGAGACAGAGCGATTCAACCATGGCACGAGCTATAATGTCGGAGGCCGGCTGATCTTCAATCATAAATTTGCCTCCCATCCGGGAAGATCGTTCAGCGTGCAGGCCAACTATGAGTTTACCGACACTAAACAGCATACCACCACATGGAGCGATATCGAGTATTATCTGCGTCAGGACGATAGCGAGACACTCTATCGCTTCATGGACAATCATCAGTGGAATAACAGCGTCGGGGCGCGCCTGACGTGGACCGAGCCTCTGGGCGACGTGAAACGCGGCAATTTCCTGCAGGTGGCCTACAGGTTGAATTTCCGGTTCAATAATGCCAACAAGGATACCTATAACATCCCCATTCCCGAGGGTGTCGAGGCATTCCGCCCGGCAGACCTGACGGGCATCCCCGCCGATTCGGAATTCAGCGGAGATCTCTCCAACCGATTCCGCAACAAATTCATGACCCACGAACTGCAGATAGGCTATAAGAAGGTGAATAAGAAATATACTCTTGAAGCAGGAATGGTTTTTCAACCGTCGAGCAGCAGCAGTAAGGATCTTATAAACGATGCCCGCAACATACCGACACGCAGCGTATGGAATGTGGCTCCTTTCGCGCGGTTCCGCTATCGTTTCTCGAAAACGAAGGCAATCCGGGTTGATTATCGGGCGCGCACATCGCAACCGTCTCTTACTCAACTGCAGCCGGTGACCGATGTTTCCGATCCCCTCAACATCGTGAAGGGAAATCCGGAACTGAAACCGACGTTTACGCAATCGCTCAATATACACTTCAACAACTACAACACGGCCACCCAGCAGTCGATGTTTGCGGCGGCACGTCTCCAGTATTCGAGCAATGTTGTTGTAAACAGGACAGTGACCGACAGGGAAACGGGCGTGAGGACCACAGAATACACCAATGCAAGCGGAAATTTCTCCGGTTTCGGTATGTTCATGCTCAACCAGCCATTCCGCAACCGCAACTGGCGATTCTCCGTGAGGGCGAGGGCAAGATATTCATCATCGGCAGGATATATCAACGGCGAATTCAACCGTTCGGGGAATCTGAACCTGGCTCCGAATGCGGGAATCACGTTTACCTCCGATATATTCCAGATGTCGGTGAATCCGAATTATTCCTTCAATATGGCCACCAACTCGCTGCCGCAACAGCGGAACCAGTATACGCATTCCTACGGATTCAATACCGATGCCTCTCTCTATCTTCCTTTCGGACTGGAATTGAATACCGATCTTACATTCGACAAGTCCACCGGTTATTCGGCCGGCTTCAATACCTCGAGCTGGCTTTGGAATGCGCAGATATCCTATAGTTTCCTTCGCGACAAAAGTCTGACGCTGAGTGTCAGGGCTTATGATATCCTCGCCCAGAACCGCAATATCTCACGTTCCGTCAGCGCTAACCAGATCACGGACGGTCGCTATAACGACCTGACGCGTTATGTGATGTTCGGGATTTCCTATACGTTCAACACGCTGAAGAACAAGAAGCGGCCCGACACTGACCGTTTCGGGGATCATCCGGGCCCCCCTCCCGGTGAAAGAAGAGGACACGGCGGCATGCGCCCGATGGGACCGCCTCCCGGAGGGCCGAGATGAAATATAACGGGCTGAAGCACTAAGCTTCAGCCCGTCAGGTTCATGATTCGGTTTCTAATCTGGAGAAATTAGAAAACGAGACCTACACTGATTGTCCATAAGTTTGTGGCGAAACGAGGGGTCTTACCATCGGCATATCCTCCGCCGGTCTCTTCTTCCATGAGATCATCGACAAGATTCTTATATCTCGCGCGGCCTCCTTTGTATTGGAACCCAACGTCGAGTTTACGCCACATCACATTGAATCCGCCGGCAAACATGCATGCGAATGCGTTGTGGAATTCCATCTCCTCTTCATCTGAAGTGATTATGGCCGAATAAGATGGGACAACGTTGAAATATACACGGAATTTAAGCCTTGAAAGATTCTTGTTGCAGCTGTTGAAGAATGGAGCGAATGTCGCTGTCGGACCGATGCCGATACCGGCGATGAGCTGATGTTTTCCGAGTGTCGGCGAGTCGATATCTTCATCATAACCTCCATCCATCATATCCTTTATAGAGCCATGTCCTTTCTCGAAGTTGGCATAGTTGATCTGGGCGCCGAACTGAATGCCGAACTTGAGGAAATTGCCGATAGCCTTGCGATGAAGATATATGTTGTTCATCATGTCGAGGGAGAGACCCCAGCGGCTGTCGAGCGAACCTCAGTAAAGCGAACCGCGGTCGAGGTTGGCGAAAGTATAGCCGAGGCGGAATTCTCTTCTGTCTTTTTTCCAGAGGTTGGGATTGATAACCTCGCTGGAGTTTGCGGAATCGGAGGATTTTCCGTCATTTCCCGCATAACCCGGTATGGCAAGCATCAGCAGACCGAGTATAAGGCAAAGTTTTTTCATATCGTTCAGATTCAGTTAGGAATATAGTTTTTACATTTCATGCATTCGCGGATATAGCTTGTCCCGGCGGGAGCATCGATATCCTCGTATTCGCTTTCGACAGGTTCTGAATAAACGATTGTAATCTCATCGTTTCGGAATAAAATCTGATATAACCCGTCGGCATCTTCGTCTTCGAGGAATAGCATCTGCCTTGAAGGATTGCTCCATCTCCAGGAACCTGTGATCCATTCATCGTCATCGCATTCATAGAATTTTCCGGAAGGAGTGAAAGTGAAATATTCCACAAACTCTTCATCAATTTCGTTTTTGCTGAAGTTCACTGTCTTGAGGAGTTTATTGTCCTTGCTATAGAACTCCGCATAGGCGGCATAGATCTTCCATGTGCGGCAAAGGCGGCCGTTAAGTTCATTAGAATCAATTTCCGATTCTTTCCGGGCGTCCCATTGATAGCTTTGACCGCCATCGAGCGTCACGTCTACTTTATTTGTGGCGCTGTCCCATTTGAGTTCACCCCAACCTTCGAGTATATAGGAGCCATCGGCGAGGACTTTATATTCTCCGCATTTAATTCCGTCGTAAGACACGTCGGCACGGGAGAAGGCTTTGAGCCCCTTGGCATAATAACTCTGAGTGCCGGCAGGAACAAGATAATAAAGGCCGTTACCGGTGAATTCAATGCTCGAATAGGGGGCATTGGAAAGCTCGAAACGAGCGGATTGTTTTGCGAAAGGAGCGGCAGCAAGATTTCCTTCCCATAACTCGGAATCGCCCGAAGGGCCGTCATCATCAGCTTTACAGCCGACCAAAGCGATGGATAAAACGCTCAGGCCTAAAAGAGTACAAAATGTTTTCTTTAACATAACGACTATTGATTAAAAAATATAGTGTTTCTATAATGACTTTTAAGTAACGATGGCAAAATTAATAAAAATTCTTAAAAACTGTTTAAAATTATTTTCAATTTTGGGAATAAGTGCAGTCGCTCCGCGACTCTTTGACCATTTAGATGCGGACTACGTCTTTGACGCCTTTGACGGTTTTGATTTTCTTGATGAGGGAGGTGAGCTGGCGGTTGTCGGAAACGCCTACAACCAGATAGCCCTGAAATATGCCGTCGTGGGAGTCGATGGAGATGTTGCGGAGCATCGTGTTCGGTTCCTTGGATATGATTGAGGTGATGTTGGCCACGATTCCGATGTCGTCGTTGCCGATTACGCGGAGCGAAGCGGGAAGCATCTCTCCAGATTTGCCGCTCCAGTCGGCGCGAATAATCCTGTAGGGATAGCGCTCGCGGATATGCCGGGCGTTGGGGCAGCCTGCTTTATGGATTTTTACAGAGCCATCGGAGGATATGAATCCGAAGACCTCGTCGCCATAGATAGGATTGCAGCAGCGGGCGAACTTGTAGTTGAGTCCGTTGATGCTTTTCTCGCCGATCACGAGCACATCGTCCTTCTTATCCTGATCTTTCGGCTGAATAATCTGGAATTCCTCGGCAGAGACATGTTCTGTCTCCGTCTCCCTTTTTGTGAATTCGATATATGAATTGAGGAAACGTCCGGCATCAATTCTGTCGGCACCCATCTCGGCGAAGAACTCGGTGGCGAATTTATAGCCGTTCTTCTTGATGAGTTTCATCAGCTCGGCCTCGTCGATCTCGATTTTTCTATTCTTTGCCCTGCGGGCCAAGGCCTCCTTGCCGAGGTCGGCAAGGCGTTGTTTCTCCTCGTTGAGGCTCTGCTTGATTTTATTACGCGCCTTAGAGGTGGTGACGATATTGAGCCATTCCTGTCGCGGCATCTGGGTGGAGGAGGTGAGGATCTCCACGGTGTCGCCGTTCTGAATCTTATAATTCAGGCGTTTGTGGGCCCCGTTGACCACAGCTCCCGTGCAGTGCGCTCCGACGCCGGTATGGATATGGAATGCGAAATCGAGCACTGTAGCGCCTGCGGTGAGACGGAACAGATCTCCCTTGGGGGTGAAAGCGAAAACCTCTTCACCAAAAGAGTCGGCCTTGATATTCTTCATCAATTGCATAGGACCGGCTTCGGCGGTTTCGAGAATGTCGCGGATATTGTTCATCCATTTGTCGGAGCTATCGCCCTTGCCCCCTTTATAGCGCCAATGCGCGGCAAGACCCTTCTCGGCCACAAGGTCCATCCTTTCGGTGCGGAACTGGACTTCGACCCATTTCTGCCCCGGTCCCATCACCGTGGCATGGAGGCTCTCGTAGCCATTGCTCTTCGGGATGGTAATCCAGTCCTTCATTCGCGCAGGATTCGCCGTATACATGTCGGCGAGAATGGAATACGCGAGCCAGCAGTCCTGTTTTTCTTTTTCGCGCGGAGTGTCGATGATGACGCGGATTGCAAAAAGGTCGTAGATGCCCGGGAGGTCAACCTTCTGTTTCTTCATCTTGTTCCAGATAGAGGAGATTGACTTGGTGCGCCCCTTGATTTCGAATTTGAGGCCGGCTTCCTCGAGACGTTGCTTCACAGGAGCGATGAATTCGCTGATGTATTGGTCGCGCGAGCGTTTGGTCTCGTTAAGCTTATGGGCTATCTGAGTGTAAATTTCGCGGTTGGTATATTTCAGGGAGAGGTCCTCGAGCTCACCCTTGATTTTGTACAGACCGAGACGATGGGCGAGCTGGGCGTAGAGGCAGTTGGCCTCGAAAGCCACATTGCGGACCCATTGTTCGTCGGGGTGATGGTTGATGGAACGCATCAGCACGAGATTCTCCACTATCATGATGATAATTACGCGGATATCGTGGGCAAGCGCAAGCATGAGCCCTCGGAAGTTATCCTGGTTGGTTGCAGAGTTGCGGTTGCTGAACTTGGACACATTTGCAATTCCCTGGAGAAGGCCGGTAACATCATCGCCCCACGTGGCGGTGACATCATCGGGAGAGATCAGTTTTTCCTGATAGAGGGGATATAGGAGTATCGCCAGCAGGATGTTGTGGTCCGGATCGACCATACCGGCGAACGCCATGGCTGTTTTCATCGACAGAGTTGCATAGACCACGCCTCTCGAGGAGCGGGGCCGCTCGCTGTGTCTCATGCCGTCGAGCAAGATGCGACGGAGATGCGCCAGCTCATCGGGCGAGAGATGGGATGAAAGCAGGGTATGTATTTCCTTTGCAAGAGCGGCCACCTCGCGAATTTCGGGGAGGCTTAATTTTTCTACCTGTAATTTTTCCATTATTCCAACAAATTCCGATAAGAGAAGGCCATTCCCGGCTGTTCTCTACGAATAAAATGCAAAGATAAGAATTTTGGCATAAAACGGGAAATTAATTATCTTTGCAAACAAAACAAGATTTGATTTGATGGAGATTATAAAGACCGAAATAGAGGGACTTCTATTGCTGAAGCCGAAAGTTTTCACCGATTCCAGAGGATATTTCTATGAAAGTTATAGCAAAAGGGAATTTGATGAAGCTGTAGGATATCCTGTTGAGTTCGTTCAGGACAATCAATCAAAGTCGAGTTATGGAGTGGTGCGCGGCCTTCATTTTCAGTTGCCTCCTTTCACGCAGTCGAAGCTTGTGAGATGCATAAAAGGCACTGTGCTCGATGTGGCGGTAGACTTGCGCAAAGGCTCACCGACATTCGGCCGTCATCTGGCCGTAGAGCTCAGCGAAGAGAACAAAATGCAGTTTTTTATCCCGAAAGGATTCGCCCACGGTTTTTCGGTGTTGAGTCCCGAGGCCGCGTTCCAGTATAAATGCGACAATTATTATGCCCCTCAGGCCGACGGCGGTATCTCCCTATTTGATGATTCGCTCGGCATCGACTGGCGCATTGCCCCCGCCGACAGGATACTCTCGGATAAGGACCGCAAACATCCGCTTCTTTCCGAAATCGAATCTCCCTTCTGAATCCCCAAATATAATTGCAAAGACCAAAATTATGAAGAATATATTAATAACCGGCGGAGCCGGCTTTATAGGCAGCCATGTGGTGAGATTGTTCGTAAACAAATATCCCGATTATAGGATTGTAAATCTCGACAAGCTCACGTATGCCGGGAATCTCGCAAATCTCAAGGATATAGAGGAAAAGCCGAATTATACATTCGTAAAGGCTGATATCGCCGACATCGAAGCGATGAGGCGAGTAATCCGGGAACACAAGATTGACGGGATTATCCATCTTGCGGCCGAAAGCCACGTGGACCGCTCGATAAAAGACCCCTTCACTTTTGCCCGCACGAATGTGATGGGCACGCTTTCTCTGCTCGAAGCCGCCCGCGAATACTGGGAAGAACAGCCGGAAGGCTATAAAGGGAAGCTTTTCTATCATATCTCGACCGATGAGGTCTACGGAGCTCTCGAGCTTACAAATCCCGAAGGGATAGAATCGCCCTTCACGACCAAAGCATCCTCCGACCATCATCATGCCTATGGAAGCGAGTTCTTCCTCGAAACCACCAAATACAATCCCCATTCACCATATTCAGCTTCGAAAGCATCGAGCGATCATTTCGTAAGGGCTTACCATGACACCTACGGAATGCCGACTCTTGTTACCAACTGCTCCAACAACTACGGGCCATATCAGTTCCCCGAGAAGCTGATACCTCTATTCATCAACAACATACGTCACCGCAAGCCACTGCCTGTCTACGGCAAGGGGGAGAACGTGCGCGACTGGCTGTTTGTGGAAGACCACGCGCGGGCTATCGATCTGATTTTTCACAGGGGGAAAGTGGCCGAGACCTATAATATAGGCGGCTTCAACGAATGGAAGAATATAGATATCATCAAGGTGATAATCAAGACGGTGGACCGCCTGCTCGGCAATCCCGAGGGCTATAGCGACGAACTGATAACCTACGTGACCGACCGCAAAGGTCACGACATGCGGTATGCCATCGATTCGCGCAAACTTCAGCGCGAGCTCGGCTGGGAGCCATCGCTTCAGTTCGAGGAGGGGATAGAGAAGACCGTTAGATGGTATCTCGACAATCAGGAATGGATGGATAACGTGACATCCGGCGACTACGAGAAATATTATGAGCAAATGTATAAGGGTCGCTGAAGCGGCCCCTGTCTTTCTTTATAAATCAGCGA